>JAEEGK010002548.1_pt1 | contig 45679 bp, 49 predicted proteins | sample 8958771 | NCBI WGS metagenome assembly JAEEGK01 (sample SAMN16246547, study PRJNA631951) | gut metagenome | biome: gut microbiome; feature: rumen; material: SC-attached | host: Bos | place: Iran: Karaj | collected 2018-10 | reverse complement strand
GATGTTACACCGTATTTGTTTATGACATTACTAAGCTGTCTGGGTTCAAAATTGTCGAAATCATAAACCATTACGGCGCAGCCTGTGAGCCATTGTCCATACAATTTGCCCCAGGAGGCTTTCGCCCATCCTGTCTCTGCAACAGTAAAATGTAAACCGTTATTCTCGGTTTGCTGCCAGTATCTGGCAGTTATTATATGAGCCAAAGGGTAGGTGTAATTGTGTATGACGCCCTTTGGATAGCCGGTAGTTCCGGAAGTGAAATACATCAGCATCGGATCGCTTGCGAGAGTAGGAATTCGTTTTAATACATCGCCTGCTTTTTCCGTCTGCTTTGATAAATTTATAAAACCTTCTATGTCTTCTTTGACGCAGAAGAGTTTAATATTCGATTCATTCCCTGATGTTGCTTCTTTTATTTTTTCAGGTACTTCATTCTGAGGTGTGCAAATTATTGCATCCACGCGTGCTGTATTGATACGGTATGAAAAATCGCTTACCGTCAGCATATGTGATGCGGGTATTGCAAGTGCACCTATTTTATGAAGTGCGATAATAGCAAACCAGTACTCGTAATGTCTTTTTAAAACAAGCATTACGCGTGAACCTTTTTTGATACCGTTAGACAAAAATACATTTGCCATTTTGTTTGAATATTTTTTTATATCCGAAAATGTAAATATGTGTTCCTCGCCTTCAACATTGCACCAAACAAGAGCTCTTTTGTCGGGCTCTGTTTTTGCCTGAAGGTCCACAACATCATAGCCAAAATTAAAATCGAAAGGATAATCAAGTAAAAAATCGGTTAAAGTACCGTTTGCGTCAGTAATCTCGCGACAGTAAAGTTGACTGATACTCATTTTTGTTATGCTCCTGTAACGGCGAATGAAAATTCGGCTGACATGCAAAGTTTATTGTTGACCGAGGCACTGCCTTTTCCAAAATAAAACGGGTGCTTTGAACGTGTAATCTCGCAGTTAAGTTCAACAGTATCACCCGGTCTTACGGGAGAGCGGAATTTCACATTGTTAAGTCCGGTATAAACGGGAATGCAGTTTTCGGGTATTTTTCCCTGCATCAGAACGCAGGCATTCTGCGCCATCATTTCACAAAGGATGACTCCGGGAACAATAGGGTTTCCCGGGAAATGTCCCTTTAGAAAAAATTCGTCTCCGCGCACGTGATAGTGTCCGATGGCGGTGCCGTTAATATTTTCCGAATCTTCGATAAGGAGCATATTGTCTCGGTGTGGCAGTATTTGCATTATTTCAAGTTTGTTCATATTCAGGCCTTTCTGAATGCGAGACATGCATTATGACCCCCGAATCCAAGTGAGTTAGAAAGTGCAAGGGTTATGTCGGAATTAAGGGATTTGTTAGGAATATAGTTTAAATCGCACTTTTCATCGGGTTCACTTAAGTTGATCGTTGGTGGTAATATATTTTCTTTTAAAGCCATAATGCAGGCCAACGCTTCAATAGCGCCTGCCGCACCGAGCATATGTCCGGTCATTGATTTGGTGGAACTTACAAATGATGCCTTGGCTTTTTCTTCACCGAGGGCAAGCTTTATTGCCTGTGTCTCAAGTACATCATTCATCGGAGTTCCTGTTCCGTGAGCGTTGATATATATTTTATCCTCTTCTTTATAATCTGCTTCGCTTAATGCGTTCTGCATTGCTTTTGCACCGCCTCTTGCTTCGGGGTGAGGAGCGGTAATGTGATATGCATCGCAGGTTGAACCATATCCGCAAATTTCACCATAGATATTTGCGCCTCTTTGCTTAGCATGCTCATATTCTTCGAGTACAAGCACTACAGAACCTTCGCCCATTACGAAACCGCCTCTTCTTTTATCAAAGGGTAGAGAAGCAGCATTCGGATCGCTTGAAGTGGAGAGGGCCTGCATATTTGAAAATCCTGCTATGGCAGATGCGCATATAGCGGCTTCGGTACCGCCTGTAATAACCGCATCGGAATATCCGTGGCGAATGAGTCTCATTGCTTCGCCTATTGCGTTTGACCCTGAAGCGCATGCTGTAACGGCAGGCATAACCGAACCGCGGCAGTCATATTTTATGGCAATCATTCCTGCGGCCATATTTGAAATCATCATGGGAACGAAGAGTGGAGATACACGTCTCGGTCCTTTTTCCAAAAATTTCGTATGTTCTGTTTCAAATGTGGAAATACCGCCGATACCTGTTCCTAAAATAACGCTTATTCTGTCGGGGTCCACATTTCCTTTTATGTCGCTGTCATTTAGTGCTTCTTCGGCTGCGCCCATGGCGAGCTGTGTATATCTGTCTGTTCGAAGTACTTCGTTTACATCAAGGAATTTTGAAGGGTCAAAATCCTTTACTTCGGCAGCAAGTGATGCCTTTAAATTATCCGTGTTAAAAAAGGTTACGGGTGCGATACCGTTTTTGCCGTTTTTTAATGATTCCCAGGTTTCTTTTACATTACCTCCTACGGGAGTGATTGCACCCATTCCCGTTATTACAACTCTTTTATATTCTTTATTCATTTCTTTTACTCTTTTCCTAAAATTACATGGCGATTCCGCCGTCGACCTTAAGGACTTCGCCTGTTACATATGATGCGAATACAAGATATTCGACAGCTTCGGCGACATCATCGGTATTGCCCATTCTGCCAAGGGGTATTCTTTCAAGCAGAGGATTTTCAATCTGATTCTCAGTCATGGCTGTAGCAATAAATCCGGGAGCAATAGCGTTGCATCTGATGCCTTTTGGCGCAAGTTCCCTTGCAACCGATTTGGTAAGTCCGATAAGACCTGCTTTGGAAGCAGAGTAGTTGCACTGACCGGGATTGCCTAGGATACCGGCAACGGAAGAGATGTTTATAATGCATCCTTCGCGGTTTTTAATAAATGTTCCGGACACGTGTCTTATCATATTGAAAGCGCCCTTAAGATTTGTATCAAGGACTGCGTCGTAATCGTTTTCCTTCATCATTGCAAGAAGACCGTCTCTTGTGATACCTGCGTTGTTTACAAGGATATGAATTGTCCCGAAATCGTTTTTAATCTGTGTGACGGTTTCCTTGCAGGCATTAAAATCAGACACATCCAGACAATATGCTTTTGCTTCGACTTTGTATTCGTTTATTATCTTTTTAACAACTTCGTTTGCGGCTTCTTCGTTTCCTGCGTAGATGACCGCTATATTTGCACCGTATGAAGCGAGTTTAAAAGATACTGCTTTTCCGATGCCTCTTGAACCGCCGGTAACTATGGCGGTCTTACCTGTTAAAGTTTTTTCGTTCATGTTTATACCACCAGTTCTCCGGCTTTTTTAAGTATGGGTTCGGCTTCTTCGATTACTTCTTTTATGATGTCAGCCGCACTTTGTTCTTTATTTACAACTGCTGCAATCTGACCTGCGAGAAAACACCCTTTTTCGTTGTCTCCGTCGATAACGGCTGATCTTAATGCTCCGACACCTAATTTTTCAAGTTCTTCATCGGAGATATCAGAATACTCGGCTTTGAAATAATCTCTGGCGAAAGGAGTTCGTAAACTTCTTACCGGATGTCCGAGTCTTTTGCCTGTTACCATAGTGCAAAGATCATTGGCGTGTAATATTTTTTCTTTATACGAAGGATGGATGCTGCATTCGTAAGCACTTAAAAATCTGGTACCCATCTGAACTGCGGATGCACCGAGTATGAATGCTGCGGCAACACCGCGACCGTTTCCTATACCGCCTGCAGCGATAACGGGAAGGGCAGTGGCGTCGCAGATCTGAGGAACGAGCACCATTGTGGTAAGTTCTCCAATATGTCCGCCGCTTTCACCGCCCTCAGCTATAAGTGCCGAGGCTCCGAGCCTGGTCATAAGCTTTGCCAATGCTACGGATGCGACAACGGGGATTATTTTGATTCCTGCGTCGAGCCATTCCTTAATATATTTTGAAGGATTGCCTGCGCCCGTTGTGACTACGTCGACTTTTTCTTCTATAACGACTTTGGCCACTTCGTCGGCAAAAGGACTTAAAAGCATAATGTTTACACCGATGGGTTTGTCTGTAAGATTTTTTGCGATTTTAATCTGTTCTCTTACATATTCACCGGGTGCATTTCCTGCGGCTATGATACCAAGTCCGCCACCTTCGGATACGGCAGCGGCAAGTTTTCCGTCGGATATCCATGCCATTCCGCCCTGGAAAACAGGGTACTTAATACCCAACAGGTCGCATACTGCAGATTTGATCATGACTGTGCTCCTGCAGCTGCAGTTTTTTTCTGAATAAATTTATCGAGATCGTCAATGGTGTCGACTTTCTCATCAAGATCGATTTCGATTCCGATTTCGTCTTCAAGATTCATCAGAAGTTCTACGGTATCGAGAGAGTCGATTCCAAGTTCGAAGATTTTGCTTTCGGGTTTGATAGTTGATACATCACATCCGGTACGTTCGGAAATGATTTTTGCGATTGCGTCAAAGTACATAATTCTAGTAGCCTCCAAGATGTTTTTCATAAGACCGGTTTATCGACCGATAACACACATTTTAAACGTGTCAAGTTCCTAAAGAATGGCATTTGCGTTCCTTAAGCGTTCCATTTAAAAAATTTTTAAAAAAATTTAAGTTGAAACAAAAAAATGATAAAATAAATATCGATGATTATTTAGGTTGAGCAGTTAATTATTTGAACAGATTTATGAGGGCTGATATGGGTGATAAAAGAAAATGGAGTGCAGGAGGTTACACTTCTTTAGAAAAAGACGGTAAAGGTGTTTCTGCCGGAAACGTATACGAAAAGTATCAGGGTAAAGTAGCTGAAGGCCACGGATCGTGGGAGGTAACTACCAAAGAAAAGATTGCCATGATCATAGTAATGGTTTTATCCGTGATAGTTATAGCTACGGCTTTTGTAATCTTTTTCTTGCCGGTTCCGCTCTTGGCGAAGATTGTTTCTTTTATAATTGCAGGTATTCTTTTCTTTGTATTAATCGGTGGCTTCTTACTGATTGTTGTATTACGTCATAATAAAAAGGAGCCGGGTAAAATGCATTATTATGATGTGGATTATGAAATCAACAACATTAACGGCAAAGGGTACGATAATACAAAGGAAATTACCAAGGAAGAGTTCCTTTCTTCGGGTGATAAAAAAGACAAATAACAATTTGTTTGAAGAAAAGGCATCTGTGTGATAAAATACTTCTCGCATGTCATACAAGAGATTTAAGGAGTTATAAAAATGAAATTAGGAATCGTAGGTTTACCTAACGTAGGAAAATCCACATTATTCAATTCACTTACAAAGGCGGGAGCTCAGGCTGCAAATTTCCCGTTCTGTACAATTGATCCAAACATCGGAATCGTAACCGTTCCCGATGAGAGAATAGTTAAGTTAGGCGAACTTTACAACACAAAGAAAGTTACGCCTGCCGTAATCGAATTCGTAGATATAGCAGGCCTCGTAAAAGGCGCAAGCAAGGGTGAAGGCCTCGGCAACCAGTTCCTTGCAAACATCAGAGAGGTTGATGCAATCGTTCATGTTGTAAGATGCTTCGAAGATGAGAATATTATCCATGTTGAAGGTTCTGTTGACCCCGCACGTGATATAGAGACGATTAATCTTGAACTTATCTTTTCAGATCTTGAAATCCTTGAGAGAAGATTTGCCAAGGTTACAAAGGGCGCAAGAATGGATAAAGCACTTGCTAAAGAAGAGGAGATGCTTAAAGGTGTAAAGGCCCATCTCGAAGAAGGCAAGATGGCAAGAACGTTCGAAGTTCCCGATGATGAGGATTTAATCAAAGCATTTAAGGAATATAACCTTCTTACCGCAAAGCCCACCATTTATGCGGCTAACGTAGCTGAAGACGATATGGCGGACGACGGAGCTTCAAATAAATTCGTGCAGAGCGTTCGCGAAATAGCAAATAAAGAAGGCTCGGGTACAATCGTAATCTGTGCTCAGATGGAACAGGAACTCGCAGAACTTGACGAAGAAGAGAAGAAGGAATACCTCGAGGAACTCGGAGTAACGTCTTCCGGACTTGATAAGCTTGTTACCGAAAGCTATTCACTCCTCGGACTTATCAGTTTCCTTACGGCAGGAGAGGACGAGTGCCGTGCATGGACCATCAAGAAAGGAACCAAGGCTCCCCAGGCTGCAGGCAAGATTCATACGGATTTTGAAAGAGGCTTTATCAAAGCCGAAGTTGTTCCTTATGAAGTACTCATAAAAGAAGGCTCACTTTCCGCAGCAAAGGAAAAAGGCCTCGTGGGACTTGAAGGAAAAGAGTATGTCGTAAAAGACGGCGATGTGATTCTTTTCAGATTTAATGTATAAATTCAAATAATATAAGAAATAAATCAGAGGATTGATGAAAAATCAGTCCTCTTTTTTTAATTTATTTTTGACGATATTGGGGTTTGAGGTCGCTTTAAAGCACAAGATATGGACAATACGGTAAAATCGGGCTTTTCGGCCCTTTTTTTCTTAAAAAAAATTTAAAAAAATCTTAAAAAAACCTTGAAAAACTTTAAAGAATCTTCTATACTAAAAACAAGTGGTGACTCAGTGGAGACTTCGTGATGATTTAGTGGAGAGATAAGAGTCACAAATTGGTGAGCAGCTGGTCGATAAGACAACGATAAAGGGTAGCAAAATGGGCTTTATGGCAGAATATCAAAATAATATGGATGCCAAGGGTAGAGTGATCTTCCCTGTTAAGTTCCGTGAGGCTATCGGCAACTCTTTTATCCTTACCAAAGGAATCGACAACAACCTTACGATTTATCCGATGGATGAATGGAAGAAGGTTGAAGCAAAGTTGGCCAACCTTAAGGTTGCCAATGAAGGCGCCAGAAATTTAAAGAGACGTTTACAGGGCTCGGCCGTAACTATTGAAGTAGACAATCAGGATAGAATATCAATTCCGCAGAACTTAAGAAGATTTGCCGGACTTGAAAAAGAAGTTCTCTTCATAGGCCAGGGCGAATACATAGAAGTTTGGTCCAAGAGCAGATATGAATCCATCGATGACTTTGATCTTTCGGCAGCTCTTGCGGATATAGATTTTTAAGCAAGGAAACGCGGATGGAATTTAAACATTATTCCGTCATGCTACAAGAAACGGTTGACGGACTGAACGTAAAAGAAAACGGAATATATGTTGACTGCACCTTAGGAGGCGCGGGACATTCGACAGAAATTCTTAAAAGGCTTAAAGGGACAGGCAGATTAATCGGAATCGATCAAGACGCGGAAGCACTTGAAGCGGCAAAGGAAAGACTTAAAGATTTCGACAATGTCACATACGTCCATTCAAATTTTGAAAACATAAAAGAAATACTAAGGAACGAAGGAATAGAAAAGGTTGACGGAATACTTGCTGATCTCGGAGTAAGTTCCTACCAGTTCGATACACCGGAGAGAGGCTTTTCCTACAGATTCGATGCACCGCTCGATATGAGAATGAACAAAGAGAGCGAAATCAGTGCTTACGAAATCGTCAACGAGTATTCGGAAGACAAGCTTTTCAAAGTAATAAGAGATTACGGCGAAGAAAAATTCGCCAAGAACATAGCCAAGCACATCTGTCAAAGAAGAAGCGAGGCACCAGTAAAAACAACATTTGAACTAAACGAAATCATAAAAGCCGCGATTCCCGCGAAAATGCGAGAGAAAGGCGGACATCCTTCAAAGAGGACATTCCAGGCAATAAGAATTGAATGCAACAGGGAACTGGAAGTGCTCGAAAATACACTGGATGACATGATTGAATGCTTAAACGATGAAGGAAGGCTCTGTATCATAACATTTCATTCACTCGAAGACAGAGCGGTAAAAAACAATTTCAAAACGAACGAGAACCCCTGTATATGCCCTCCGAGTTTTCCGGTATGTACATGCGGGAGAAAACCTAAAGGAAAAGTTATTACAAGAAAACCGATTACTGCATCGGAAGAAGAACTTGAAGAAAACTCAAGAAGCCAGTCGGCCAAACTAAGGATTTTTGAAAAAATAAGTGAATGAGGGAAGATGGAATGGAACAGAGTTTGGAATTCAAAGGATTAAAAAGAAGAAACACCACATTATACACTAACTCCAATTTGGCAGTTAAAACCAACCCCAAGGAAAAAGTAAAAAGAAATCTCGAAATTTTACCCAAAGAAATAAAAAAACACACCATATCGGGCAAATTACTCATGTCTTTATTCTATATTGTGTGTATAGGTCTTTTCATCGGGTCAATTTTGATGTATATTAGTCTGCAGGGTGATTTATCTACTTCGGTAGATAAAATCGCGTCTCTTCAGTCCCAGTACGAGACATTAAAGAAAAACAACGATGCCGAATATGCTGCAATCAACAATTCCATCGACAATGAAGAGATCAGAAAAGTAGCAATCGAAAAATTGGGAATGCATTATGCATCGGAAGGCCAGATAGTAACCTACACAGAAAATTATGCTAACGACTATGTAAAAGTTCTTTCCGTAATCAATTAGGAATAAAACATGGAAGATCTGAAAAGTTATCTCAAACAATTCATAATAGAAACTCCTCCTTTTTTATGGAAAAGTTTCAAAGGAATGTTTGGATTCGGAAAATTTGAAAAATACGGTAATAAAGATAATAAGAGTAACCAGCAGGTTGCTCTTATTCGCGTATTATTCCTCTTACTTATAGTCTGCTTTGTCATAATTGTTTTGCGTCTTTCCTACATCGTTACATTCAAAGGTGAGGAATACAAGCGAATGGTTTATTCGCAGCGCCAGACCTCGGATATCGTTATCCCCTGTGAAAGAGGAAGCATATATGATGCAAAGGGAACGGTTCTTGCCTCGAACATCAAAAAGTATATCGTGGTTCTCGATGCAAAGCAGGTAACCGACTATTCAAAACAGATGGGCAACTCTGCCTATATCGAAGCTACGGCCGAAGCTTTAAATCAGTATCTCGGTTACGACAAACAGCAAATTGTCGATTTTATCTACAACAATCCCAAAGATGCTTACGAGAGAATTTCAAAAGACGAAAACGGTAAAGTGATTGCTCTTGATGCCGAAACTGTAAAACCTCTTATGGAGGCAATTTCCGCATCAAAAGAAAAGGGCAGTACTACAAAGCCTATTTATGGTATTCAGTTCGAAGATTCGTACAGCAGAATATATCCGAACAATTCACTAGCGTGCGATTTGCTCGGATACGTTAACGACGGTAATGTCGGAATGTACGGTCTCGAGCAGTATTACGAAGAAGAATTAAAAGGTGTAAACGGCAGATCGTTCGGTTATATCAATGACTATACAAATCTTGAAAGACAGATTGTACCGGCACAGAACGGCAATTCGCTTATTCTTAACGTTGATGCTTCCATTCAGAGAATAGTGGAGAGAAAAATTATTGAAGTCAACGACAGCATGGATTACGGTGACCGTTCAGGTTCGTACAATACCGGAGTTATCATTATGGAATGCGATACCGGTAATGTACTGGCTATGGCGGGCTGGCCCTTTTATGATTTAAACAATCCCAGAGAAGTTTCCGTTGAAAAGTATTATTCGACAAAACAGATAAACGAACTTATGTCTAAATTTGCCATTCAGGAAGGATGGGTAAACGGAATATCCGGCAACATTTTTATTGAGGAAGACAAGCCTCCTTATTTTAAGATTTTAAACGAGGAAACCGGCAAGGATGAAGTTGTCATGCTGACACAGGAACAGCTCGACAAGCTTGATGACGATCTCTCAGGCTACGTCAGAGACGGTGTATGGAAGAACTTCTGTATTTCGGATACTTATGAGCCCGGCTCTGTTGCAAAAACAATCACCACAGCCATCGGTCTTGACTCGGGCAAGCTCGTTCCTTCGGACAGCTTTTATTGTACGGGCCTGATTGAAGTACTCGACAGAACAATTCACTGTTCGCACAGATGGGGCTGCGGCGGCGGAGATCTAAGAATGTGTCTCGTAAAATCCTGCAACCCTGCATATACGCAGTTTGGCAAGAAAATCGGAAAAGAGACATTCCTTGAGTACTCAAAAGACTTCTACGGCGTTAAAACAGGCATAGATTTAACCGGTGAAGTAAGTGCCGAAGGTCTGGTATTCACTGAGAAAACACTTAATACGACAGAGCTTGCAACCGCATCATTCGGCCAGGGCTTTAACGCCACAATGATTCAGATGATCTGCGGTTTCAATTCGCTTATTAACGGCGGACAGTATTATGAGCCCCATGTTGTAAACAGAATAGTAGATGAGAACGGATGTATAGTTAAAAATATAGAGCCCAGAATCTTAAAACAGACAGTATCGGAGTCAACTTCCGACAAGCTTAAAGATTACTGTATCGGTGTTGTAGAGGAATCCGAAGGTACAGGTAAAAAATCCAGACCTGCAGGCTACAGAATCGGCGGGAAAACAGGTACAGCACAGATTTCGGGTGTCGGCGGATATCAGGCCGGACAGTATGTTGTATCTTTTATGAGCTTTGCTCCTGCGGAAAATCCCCAGCTTGTAATGTACGTGGTTATTGACAGGCCGAATATTCCCGACCAGTCATCGGGTGCCGTTAACCAGGCCTGCGAACTCACCAGAGAGATTTATACGGAAGTGCTTCCGTACCTTAATATCCCCATGACCGAGCCACTTACGGAAAAGGAATACGAAGAGCTTCTCGAAAAGGGTATTTATACCTCGAATATTGTTATCGAGGAAGATGTTCCCGAAGACAACACTGATATAGCGGATGAAATGACAGGCGAAATCATCGAGCCTGCAAATTAATAAAGAGGAATTAAAGTAATGAGTGAGACGACAAAAATTATCGCAATATTTCTGGCAGCATTTGGAATAATGCTTCTTTTGGCACCTGTGGGACTGCCTCTTTTAAGAAGACTTAAATTCGGCCAGACCGTAAGAACTGAAGGACCCGAATCGCACCTTGCGAAAAACGGTACTCCAACCATGGGCGGAATCATGATAATGATTGCATTTACGATTCCCTGTTTTTTCTTTATCAAAGATCATGAGGAGATATTTGCACCATGCGTTATTGCAATTCTTTTCGGATTTGTCGGATTCCTTGATGATTATCTAAAAGTTAAAAGAAAAAAATCGGAAGGCTTAAAACCCTGGCAGAAGATGGGGCTTCAGATTATTTTTACCGTTGCGATCATTGTTTTCCTGTACTTTTTCTCGGACATATCACCTGCTATAAAGGTGCCTTTTATAAAAGGTGTTGAATTTAACATCGGCTGGTGGGTATTACCCCTTAACTTTGTAGCAATCTTGGGAACCGATACCGGTGCAAACTTTACGGACGGACTTGACGGACTCGTATCAAAGGTTACCATCGTAATTCTTATTTTCCTTTTCTTTGCTGCAAGAATGCAGGGAAGCGCACTTGTTTATCCGATTGCGGCTTTCTCGGGTGCTTTGCTTTCATTCCTTCTTTTTAACGCACATCCCGCAAGAGTGTTCATGGGAGATACAGGCGCTCTTGCTATTGGCGGATTTGTGGCTTTATGTGCCATTGAACTTAAATTAACATTATTCCTTGTCATCATTGCTTTTGTTTACGTAGCAGAAGTTGCTTCCGTTATCATGCAGGTAAGTTATTTTAAACTTACACACGGCAAGAGAATATTTAAGATGACTCCCATACATCATCACTTCGAAAAATGCGGCTGGGCAGAAGAGAAAGTTGTAACAGTATTTACAATCGTAACAGTTATACTTTGTCTTATCGCACTGCTTGGTATGTAAATCATAAAAGAGTTGAATATGAAAGAAAACGTAAAAGAAAAAAAGAATAGTGTAAAAGAGAGACTTTTTTCCGGAAAGGAAATCGATATTTCAATTATTTTTATCGCGATTTTCTTATCGGTTTTTTGTCTTGTTTTCGTATATTCGGCACTGGCATTTGAAGAGGGTGCGAGTAAAACAATCTTAAACGTACTGACACTTAAAAGTTCTGACAGAACACTTTTTAAAACACTTATTTATATTGTTTTGGGAATAGTCGGAATGCTTGTTCTTGCTCTGGCAAATGTTAAGGGCTTTAAACAGAAATTCCCGCTTGTAATGAGCGTTCTTTCAAATCCGATGTTATATTATATCGTTACCTGCGGTATGTTTGTTTTCATCGAGATTATGAAACATGTCGGAGCCGATGTCGGAGGTGAAAACGAAAAGACCGCGATTGTCGGAGGGGGATGGTTACTTAAGGCAAACGGTGCTTACAGATGGATCAGAATCCCGGGTCTTAATATCTCTTTCCAGCCATCAGAGATTGCAAAATTCCTGCTTATCATCTGTTTTGCCATAATTATTTACAATGCAGGAATGAGCCTTAAGTATATAAGAGGTATTTTACTGTACCTTTTCATTGCGGGAATTCCGACATTCTTTATCTACGAATTTTCATCCGACATGTCGTCGGCAATCGTTATGTTCGGTATTCTTTTTATCATGATGTTTGTTGCGGCACCGAATCTTAAAAAGAGTCTGATAATAACAGCTGCTATGGTAATTGCGGTAATTCTTTTATTTACCGGACTTATTGCCATAAATCACGGCAAGGAAGAGTCCGATATTCATCCTTATCAGGCCAAAAGACTTCTTGCATGGCTTTATCCCGAAGATTATCCCGCATCCGCAGACCAGACCAATCAGGCTTTATATGCCATAGGTTCGGGCGGATATTTGGGCGAGGGTATCGGTAACAGTATGCAGAAGATTAAAAAACTTCCCGAAGCTCAGAACGATATGATTTTCGCGCTTATCTGCGAAGAACTCGGATTTGCCGGGGGACTTATCGTAATTCTTTTATATTTTGTACTGATTTTCCGAATGTATATGATAGCGCAAAATACCGACAACCTGTTGGAACGAATGATTGTCGTCGGGGTAATTGCCCACGTCGGGCTTCAGGTTATTATCAATATCTGCGTTGTTACAAGACTTTTCCCGAATACGGGTATTCCGCTTCCGCTTATTTCGTCGGGCGGCAGTTCAATTTTATTTATGTATCTGGAACTAGGACTCGTACTTAATATAGGCAAGTCCATAGTGAGAAAATAATGGCAAAAAAAAGAAAACTAAAAAAACCGGATATAAATACTTCTAAGATCGGATTGATATTTAATTACAATCTGACCAAGTTTATTGTTCCGTTTGTCGCTGTAATGGCAATCGGGATACTGATTTTTGCGTTCATTGAAAACTTTAAGGTCAAGACTGTAATAGTAGAGGGTTCGACACATTATACAACCGATGAAATCACAAATTACGTATTGGATTCGAAGTTTTGCAGAAATACGGCTTTCGTGTATTTAAAATATCACAACAAATCCATAAAAGACGTACCGTTCGTGGAACAGATGGATGTAAATATCGTCGACAGAAATACTGTAAAGATTCATGTGTATGAAAAATATACGGCAGGATGTATCCAGAATCTGGGTAATTTCGTATACTTTGACAACGACGGAAAGGTTATCGAAATATCTGAGATTAAGACCGAAAACGTTCCTGTTGTAACAGGTCTTACATTTGATCATCTCGCACTTCATGAGCCTCTTCCCATCGAAAATAAAGACGTCTTTAATTCGATACTTAATATCACAAAACTATTGAATAAAAACGATTTAATCGCAGACACTATTTATTTTGACGAGAACAGAAATATCACGCTTTTCTTTGACGATGTGAGAGTAAACATCGGTGACGGTTCAAACATGAACGAACAGTTTATGACATTACCGAAAATTCTGCCTTCATTAGAGGGCAAAAAGGGCGTTCTTCACATGGAAAAATATTCAGAAGACAACCCCAATGTTGTATTCAATATCGATACCGAAGATGAGCCCCTTATATCAACGGAAATCAAGGATACTCCCGGCATAATTCTTGTTGAGTAAAAATATTAAAAAAACTTGCTTTATTTTACATAAAATTGTAAAATACAAATATATGTGTGTAAATTTGGCAATATATCTATAAATTGTATATTTCATATTGTGTTTAGGAGGAGTTAAAAATGTCCCAGGTTATGTCTATTGAGATTAAACCAAACGAATTTAATGTAGTTGCCCGTATTATTGTAGTCGGTGTAGGTGGCGCCGGAAACAATGCTATCAACAGAATGATTGACGATAATGTTCAGGGCGTTGAATTTATCGGTATTAACACAGACAAACAGGACTTGGCATGTTGCAAAGCTCCCAAGCTCATCGGAATCGGTGAGAGACTTACAAAGGGCTTAGGTGCAGGCGGAGATCCCACAATCGGTGAAGGTGCTGCCAAAGAGAGTGTAGATGAACTTGAAGCTGCTTTAACAGGTGCCGACATGGTATTCGTTACATGCGGTATGGGTGGCGGAACAGGTACAGGTGCTGCTCCCATCGTTGCACAGATAGCTAAGGAACTCGGTATCCTCACAGTAGGTATTGTTACAAAGCCTTTCTCATTCGAGGGTGCAGTTCGTGAAAGATACGCAGAAGAAGGTATTGCAAAACTTCGTGAATGCGTAGACTCAATCATAATCATTAAGAATGACAATATATTTAAAGTTGCAGATGACGATATGGATGCAAAGATGGCTATGAAGAAAGCCGATGAAATCTTAGAGCATTCACTTTCAGGCATCACAGACATCATCAACAGACAGGGTGATTTCAACCTTGACTTTGCAGACCTTAAGAAAGCCATGACAGACAAGGGCGACATCTATATCGGTATCGGCCAGGCTTCAGGCGACAATAAGGGTATTGATGCATGCAACATGGCTATCGAGAATCAGATTCTTGAAACTGATATCGTCGGAGCCTCAGATGTTGTTTACTATGTTCAGGGTAAGGTTAAATTCAAAGACTTTACCGGCGTAGGTAAGAGACTTCTTGAGAAGTGTGGTTCACAGGCAAATGTATTCGGCGGATTCCTTTCCGAAGACAACGGACAGGATTCATGTACCGTTACGGTTATTGCTACAGGACTTCATTCAGAACCTATTATTTCAAAGCATATCGTTCCCGATGCTTCAGCTCGTACAGCTTACAATCCTGACAGACAGAGAACACCGTTACAGAGAAGAACGGTTTCACCCACTCCTGTGAGAAAACCTGTACAGAACACCGCAAGCATCGTTACAAGAGAACAGGGCAAAATTACAGTTCCCACATTTGTAAAGAAAACAAACAGAGAAGAATAATAGGAGCCTAAAACATGAAATGTCCATTCTGTAATCATGAAAATACCAGAGTTATCGATTCGAGACCTGTTGAAGACAAGAACTCAATCAGACGACGCAGAGTATGCGATGAATGCCAGAAAAGATTTACCACATATGAGCAGATAGAAACCATTCCTCTTATTGTCAGAAAGAAAGACAATAACCGCGAAGCATATAACAGAAAGAAAATTGAGGACGGTATCTTAAGAGCATGTCATAAGAGACCTGTATCGGCAGCTCAGATAAGAGATTTGGTTGATGAAATCGAGACCGAAATCTTCTGCAATGAAGACAAGGAAGTCGGCTCGGATGTAATCGGCGAATTAATTATGGATAAGCTCAAAGATCTGGATCCCGTTGCATACGTACGTTTTGCATCCGTTTACAGAGAGTTTAAGGATGTAAATACGTTCATGGATGAATTAAAGAAAATGCTTAATTAGGCAAAACGGGACCGCTTAATAACGGTCCCTTTTGTAATATAAAATATTTTATAGAGAAAGGGTAGAGTAATGAAAAAGATCAAAACTCTCGTTCTTTTTTGCTTACTCACTTTGACTACTGTACTGTGTGCTTGCACAGACGATAAGGCAAAGACTTCCGAATCTATAACTATTGGAATCGCTCAGGACATTGATGACAGTCTTGACCCCCACAAGATGGTGGCGGCAGGAACCAAAGAAATCTTCTTCAATGTGTTCGAGGGATTGGTAAAACCTGATAGTGACGGAAATATCGTGCCTGCAGTAGCTGAGAGTGTAGAAGTATCAGAGGACAAACTAAGTTACACATTTAAGTTAAGAAAAGGAATAAAATTCCACGACGGCAAAGCAGTTACGATTGAAGATCTGGAATATTCAATCAACAAATTTGCCGGACGGGACGGAAGCGGAAACGCAGCTGTCAGTTCGGCTTTTTCAAATATCTCGGAAGTTAATATACTTTCCGATGATTCAATTGAGATTAAGCTTGCTTCTCCGGACCCTGCATTTCTTTCATATTTAGCCAGCGTTGAAGCTGCTATTATTCCTAAGGGAAATGCAACACCCGATACCGTTGCAATCGGTACGGGCCCTTATAAGTATGTTTCCAGAAGTCCCCTTCAGAATGTCGTATTTGAAAGATTCGATTCATACTGGGGAGAGGGCGGAAACGTAAAGAATGTAACTTTTAAGATTTGCACCAACGCCGATACCATTGCTATGGAACTCGAAGGCGGTACAATCGATATGTGCATTCACCTTACCAAGGGTCAGAAAATGCAGCTCGATCCGCAGACCTTTACGATTTATGAAGGTACAATGAACCTTGTACAGGCTTTGTATCTTAACCATGAGTTTGAGCCTTTCAACGATGTTAATGTAAGAAAGGCAATGAACTATGCCGTAGATGTAAACGAGATTATGGATTATGTTTCCGACGGAAGCGGTTCCAAGGTAGGAACCAGTATTTATCCTAATTTCGGCAAATACTTTGACAAGGAACTTACCGAAGTATACAATCCCAATCTTGATACAGCAAAAGAACTGATGGCAAAAAGTGCATATCCCAACGGATTTGACATGACCATCACGGTTCCTTCAAACTATGACCAGCATGTTGATACGGCACTTGTATTAAAAAATCAGCTGGCTCAGATAGGAATTAATGCCGAGATAAAAGAAGTTGACTGGGAGACCTGGTTGAATGATGTATATTTCGGAAGAAAATACGATGCTACTGTAATCGGTGTAGATGCAGCCAATTTATCTGCAAATGCACTTCTTTCAAGATTTACGTCTGATGCATCGGACAACTTTACGAATTATAGCAATCCTGCGTATGATGAAGCATTCAAAAATGCGGTAACAAGCGCAGATGACGATGAAGCGACGAAGTACTACAAGGAATGTGCCGAAATCTTAAATTCGGATGCAGCCAACGTATACATTCAGGACCTTCCCGATTTTGTCGCATTAAACAAAAAATTTGAAGGATATTCATTCTATCCTCTTTATGTGCTCGATTTAACAAAGATTAAGGCGGTACAGTAATTAATGGGTAAATATATAATCAAAAAGTTAATCAGACTGATTATTACCCTGATTATTACAAGTTTTGTAATATTTTTGATTTTTGAACTGGTGCCGGGCGATCCTGTATTGGATAAGCTCGGTACCAGAGCAACACCCGAACTGGTAGAGTCGTTAAGGATTCAGTACGGACTGGATCAGCCGTTTATTGTAAGATATCTTAAATTTGTAGGCGGCATATTTACACTGGATTTCGGAAAATCCTATACTTACGGCGTATCGGTTTTCTCCCTCCTAAAAGAGAAGCTCGTAATTAATTTCTTTTTATCACTGCTGGCTCTCTTTTTTGTGGTAGTAATATCATTCCCGCTTGGTATATATGTTGCAAAGCATACAGGCGGTTTATCGGATAAAATAATCAGTCCGCTAAACCAGGCATCGATGTCAATTCCTTCGTTTGTTTTGGGACTTCTAATAACATTCTTTTTCGGAATTGTTTTAAGATGGTTTAAGCCGGGCGGATATGTTTCCTATAATGCGAATTTCGGGAAATTTTTATACTTCTTAATTTTCCCTGCATTTGCACTTGCGATACCAAAGATAGCAATGTGCATAAGGCTTTTAAAAGGCAATATCCTTGAAGAAGCCACAAAAGACTATGCGTTAACCGCATATGCGAGAGGAAACAATACAACAGGACTTTTATACAGACATGTTCTTAAAAATGCGATAATGCCGACGATTACTTTTATCGGTATGATAGCCGCAGATATGATCTGTTCAGGCATAGTAATAGAGCAGGTATTTTCAATACCGGGACTCGGACAGATATTAATCTCATCGATTTCGACCAGGGATTTTCCCGTAGTTGAGGCTGAAGTCATGATGATAGCGCTCTTTATTATGCTTATAAGTTTTATAACTGATATTATTCATGTGTGTTTAGATCCGAGGGTAAGGATTTGATATAAGCCGCCAGACGGCGTTGGGGTGTGCATATGGTAGTTTTCAGGGTAGATGCCAATTCAATGATCGGCAAAGGTCATATGAAAAGATGCGTCGCTATTGCAAAAGCAATCAGACTGCTGGGGGGCAGTGTGCTTTTTGTGACAAGAGAAGATTCGGATACTTCGTTAATCGAAAGTAATTTTATGGAATTTGAAACGGTTCCTTCGATGACACTCGGCAGTGAAAAAGCAATCAATTGTCTAAAGGATATTATTTCCGAAAAGAACGCGAAAGTCTGCGTTGTCGACAGTTATGATGTTTCCAATACCGCATTCAATTCATTAAAGGAAGTGTGCAAGGTAATTCTTATTGAGGATTATCTTTATGAAGTTTATGATGTGGACTGCATAATAAACTACAATCTTTATGCGGACAAGATTGATTACATGTCAAAGTATAACAGCAATACCAAGCTTCTTTTAGGTATTGAATATGCGCCTTACGGAAATGAGTTTTTAGGGTCATTCCGTGTAATCGACAAACATGATATCGACAGCATTATGGTATATACCGGAGAACTGGATCCTCACGAACTGGCTCCCGGAATAGTGGATTCACTTTTGGACTGCATTGATGATTCCGTCAGACTTCGTGTCGTAACATCAAAGAATGCAACTACGAGGGATATTCTTTTTAAGATGAGCAATACTTCCTCGCAGATAATTGTAGAACCCGATCTTGCAAGTTATTCGAAGTTGTTAAAGAGCTGCGATGTTGCAGTTACTATAGCTGATTCGGTTTGCTATGACATATTAAGCATTAATGTACCCGCGGTTGTATTCCAGAGCGATTACAGCCAGAATATGCTTTTAAAGAGCCTTACAAATACCGGTATGATGGTATACGGCGGGGATTATGTGAATAAGAGCAACAAATTCTACGGAGACCTCGTGGCAGGTGTTAAAAAGCTGACCAATGAGGAAGAGAGAATGAAGATTCGTGCCAATATAGCGAGCCTCAAACTCGGTCAGGGTGCGAATAATCTTGCAAAAGCAATATTGGAATATGAAAAAAATTAAGCTCAACAATCAAAAGAAGGTAGGCATCATCATAATAATATTTATGATTGCTTTCGTGCTCTTAGGTTTTTTAAACCCCCATCCTTTTGATTTGATGAATAAAGACCTGAAACTTGCAGGTCCTTCCTTTTCCCATTTGTTCGGCTGTGACGAATTCGGAAGGGATATTTTAAAAAGAACTCAGACGGGAATGGGTATCTCGGTTGCCATTTCCGTATTTTCCGTGCTTATCGGCACATTTTTCGGTACAGTAATCGGAGCGTTATGCGGATATTTCGGAGGCATCGTTGATGAAGTTTTATCTAGTATCATCGATGTCTTATTTGCCGTTCCTTCGCTTCTTTTAGCCCTTGTATTTGTATCTCTTTTCGGAAGCGGATATTTGCAGGTAACACTGGCTCTTGGAATTGCGATAGTTCCTTCATTTGCCAAAATGATGCGTTCCGAATTTAAAAAACAGAGAGAACTTGAATATGTAAAAATGGCAAAGCTTTTAAAAATTCCTACGGCCAGAATTCTTTTTGTTCATATACTTCCCAATGTAACGGAAACATTTTTAAATTGTGTGTTTATAGCATTTAACAACTGTATTTTAGCCGAAGCCGGACTAAGTTTTTTAGGCATCGGAGTTCAGCCTCCTTTGGCGTCAATCGGTACGCTTTTGTCGGACGGAGGCGGATTTATAAGGAAAGCGCCTTTTATGGTATTCTTTCCTGCGTTAACGCTTATTTTGTTACTTTTTGGCATAGGATTATTATCAAGCGGAGAATCTTTCCATCATGCTTACAGTAAAAGATTTAAAGATTGAATTTTTTGACCACGATTTGCCGGAAGTAGCGGTAAAGGATGTGGATTTTACAATAAAAGACGGTGAAATACTCGGTATTGTAGGTGAATCGGGCTCGGGTAAAAGTATGACCGCTATGGCTATAGCAGGTCTTTTAAACCGCAAGGATTTAACCAAATCCGGAGTAATCGACCTTGACGGAACGGATATTCTTAATTCTCCCCGTAAAAAAATCAGGGAGATTCAGGGCAATGAAATCGGTTTTGTATTCCAGGATCCTTTAAATTCGATGAACCCCGTGCTTAAGGTCGGACCTCAGGTGGAAGAGGCTATGAGGATCAGAAAAAAGGAACTCGGCCTTTCCAAAGAAGACATGAAAAACCGCGCAATTGAGGTTATGAAAAGTGTAGGTTTGGATGATGCAGAGAGAATCTATGAATCCTATCCTCATCAGATATCCGGCGGTCAGAGACAGCGTGCTATGATTGCGGCAGCGCTTGTGTTAAAGCCTAAGCTTTTAATCTGTGATGAGCCTACTACAGCACTTGATGTAACGGTTCAAAAAAGAATAATAGATGTTTTGAAGGAACTTAATGAAAAGACCGGCACTTCAATTCTTTTTATATCACACGATTTATCTGTCATAAAAGCACTTTGCGACAGGGTTGTGGTAATGAAGGACGGACTCGTGGTTGAAGAAGGAAGCGTTAAAGATATTTTCGAGAATCCTTCAAAGGAATATACGAAACAGTTGATTTTTTAATATGTCAGAAAAAGTTTGTGAAGTAAAAAATTTAACATACTATTATCCGAAGTCGGATAAGGGCGTAAAAAATGTAAGCCTTTATGTGAATAAGGGAAGCATTGTCGGTCTTTTAGGAGAGAGCGGTTGCGGAAAATCCACTCTGGCCAAATGTATTTCCGCGCAGTTAACACCCGAGAGCGGAGAGATTATATGTAAAAAGATAGGCTATATTTTCCAGGATAATTATGCATCGCTTAATCCTGCAAAAAAGGTCGGATGGCTTTTAAAAGAGACCATAAAATACGCAAATCCCGAAAAGTTTTTTGAATACGAAAAACGCATTAAAAATATTCTCGAGGATGTTGAACTTGATGAAACCGTACTGGAGCACTATCCAAGCGAACTCTCAGGCGGTCAGAGACAGCGTATAGGTATTGCAATGGCTCTTTTATCAAACCCGGATATTTTAATCGCTGACGAGCCTGTTTCTGCCCTTGACGTGACAGTTCAGAAGCAGGTAATTAAGCTTATTAAAAAACTTAATGAAAGAAAGAATCTTGCAATTCTTTTTATATCCCATGACATAAAAGTGGTAAGAGAGATTTGCAATTATATTTATATCCTAAAAGACGGAGAACTCGTGGAAGAGGGAGAGAGCGAAACTCTCTTTACCAATCCTTCGAGCGAATATACGAAGAACCTTTTGGACAGTTCTTATCTGGAGTAGCATATGTTTAAAAAATTTAAGCCCGATATGGACGTAAAATCTGTATATGATGTTGATTTTGACGATCTTTATAATGAGGGCATAAAAGGAATAATATTTGATATAGACAATACGCTTGTCGCTCATGATGCGCCCTGTAACGACCAAAGCGATGAGCTTGTTCAAAGCCTGATTGAAAAGGGCTTTAAACTTTTTATTTTAAGCAACAACGATGAAGACCGCGTAAAGCTTTTTATTCAGAACGTCTATATTGATTACATATATAAATCGGGCAAACCTTCCGCGAAAAACTATTTTGCTGCATTTGAAAAAATGGGCCTAAAAAAAGAAGAAGTTGCAGCAATTGGCGATCAGCTTTTTACCGATTGTCTCGGTGCGAAAAACGCGGGAATTAAGTTTATAAGAGTTGGCATTGTTTCAAAGAAAGAACCGCCTCATATTAAGCTTAAAAGAATTTTGGAAAAGCCCGTGGAACTTCTGTCTAAAATTTGATTTAAAGTTATTGTGGAATGTGGGAATTTAAATGATTAAGGTTGATAATATCAGCAAGAAGTTTATAAGGAATATTAAAACCGATTCCGAAAAAAAGTCCTTCGGCAAAAAGACTAAAGAGGAATTTTATGCCGTAAACGAAGTTTCTTTTGAAGCCAAAGAAGGCGAGATTTTGGGTATTTTAGGACCTAACGGTGCAGGCAAAACAACACTTCTTCGAATGCTTGCGTCCTTAATGACTCCCAACGAGGGTGAAGTAGAAATATTTAAAGCCGACGGGACATTAATTGACAATCCTGTTGATAAGAAAAAATACATCGGATATCTTTCAGGCAACACCAAAGTTTACAACCGTTTTTCAACCAGGGAAATGCTTAAAATACTGGCTGATGTATACGGTATGAGCAGGGAAGAAACCGAAAAAAGAATTGCATTTATCGAAGAAGTTCTCGAAATGCAGAATTTCATTGATAACAGAATAGAAAAGCTTTCAACGGGCCAGACACAGAGGGCAAATATTGCAAGGTGTCTTATTCATTCGCCCGAAATCTATATATTCGACGAGCCGACTTTGGGCCTCGACGTAATCAGTTCCGACGCTATCGTCAATTTCATGAAAAAGGAAAAAGAAGCAGGCAAGACAGTGCTTTATTCCACGCACTATATGGAAGAAGCACAGTATCTTTGTGACCATATTTTTATGATTTATAAGGGCAAAAGAATCGCCTACGGAACACCTGCCGAACTGATGGAAGCGACAGGCACGGATAACCTTCGTGATACCTTCAAAGCACTTATAGCAAAGGAGGGCGGAAGCGATGAATAAAAGAATCATTTATACCCTTCTTAAAAAAGAACTGACGGATATTTTCAGGGATACGAAAACCATCATTATTATGGTTATCGTACCGCTTATTTTATATCCGTTGGTTTTCCTCGGGTCCCTTCTTTTAACATCGTCTCTTATGAAGGAATCCACGGTTAAAACATATAATGTTGCAATCGTAAGCACTACCGCGGAAACTACACAGAATATACGCAGTTTGCTTGATAAGGCTCTCGTAAAACATGAATACCATTTTCATGTAGAAGAAATCAATTCTTCGGAAAATTACGAAAGATACATAAGAGATGAGAAATACGATGTTGTAATAGTTCCCGAAACAAACGAAAGCGAATATCCCGATATCACAATTTACAGTCTGACTTCATCCAACAAATCAAGCACCGCACGCTCGATGGTTGATATTGTATTCACGGATTACAGCGATGAAATAATCGAAGAGAGATTAAAAGAAGCATTCAGTGATTATGAAACATTAAAAGAAGATCCCTTCAAAATTGAGAAGGTGGATTATTCAAGCAAGGAAGAAACCACGGGAATGTTGATCGGATATATCATGCCTTTTATGATGATAATAAGCGTGCTTATGGGCGCGTTTACCGTAGCCATAGATATCTCTGTGGGTGAAAAGGAGAGAGGCACTTTAGAGACGCTTATAACGCTTCCAATCAGCAACACGCAGATGATGATTTCAAAATTCCTTGCGGTTACGATATTCGCTTTGTTTTCTGTAGCGATAAATATCCTATCGTTTGCTTTGATGGGAATATTTGTATTTAACTCGATGGCGTTTGCAAGTACATTCGTCGGAGATTTTAAATTCACCCAGTTTATTCCTTCGATTCTTATAATGGCAGTATTGCTTGTTCTTTTTACGATGTTCGTTTCATCAGTATGCTTATGCGTTGATTTTATGGCTAAGAGCGTAAAAGAAGCGAACAACCTTACAACGCCCTTAATGTTAATACTTATGACAGGCGCAGGTATGTCCGTTTTACCCGGAGTTAAGCTTAATTTCGGACTGGCATTGGTACCGATTTTAAATGTATCCCTTCTCATAAAAGAACTCTTTATGCTTAACTTTAACCTTCCGCTTGTTATAACTGTATTCGCAGCTACGATTATTCATACAACGGTTGCGATTTACATTATGACCAGGGTATTTTCTTCGGAGAATATATTATTCCAAGAAGGCTTAAGAAGTGTAAGAATATTTGAAAAAAGAGCCAATATGAAAAAAGGCCAGATTCCGGGCGTCGGAGATATCATAATGGTATTCGCTCTTATGTTTTTAATCTCCAATTTCGCCGGAGGATTTGTGGTACTTAAATTCGGCTTTATAGGATATGCATTTTCACAGTTAATCATATTCATTGTTCCCGTGGCTTATGCTTGGTATATGAGAGCTGATATGAAGAATGTATTTTCACTTGAAATACCCGGCATAAAAGAAATGGTAGGAGTGCTTTTCTTTGTGAGCGGATCCTATATATTTAACACGGTTCTGGTATCCGTACTTTACAATGCTTTTCCTGTAATAGCACGTGATAATGATATGCTTTCCGGTGTTGTATCAAGCGCGGGATTCGTTCCGGCTCTGCTTGTGATCGGATTGATGCCCGCAATAGCGGAAGAGGCTGCGTTCAGAGGTTTCCTTTACGGTACTCTTAAGAATAAAAAATTACCCATTCTTGCAACTATGGTTATTACCGCACTTGTTTTTGCGGCATATCATATGAACCTTTTGCAGTTCATATACGTTACGTTAATGGGTCTTTTAATGTCATATATGATTTATAATTCAAAGAGTATATTTGTTACTGCATTTTTCCATCTTTTAAATAATTCGTTCTCGGTTTGTCTTGAGTATCACAAAGAATGGTTTAAAGGCATTACGCTTCTTAACAAAGGTAAATTTGAGATAAAAGAGATAATTATTTATGCACTAATTGGAATTGCGCTTGTAGCAATAGGCTTCTTTATATCGGATAATAAAATCGGTATTTTTTCAAAACTGACTAAGAAAAATCAGAGCCGGGCACGCTAGCGAGCAAGGCACTGATGAAAAAAAGAGGGCTGATTTCAGTCCTCTTTTTCGGTAAATACTTTTCTGTAATAATCGTTTGTAATCATAAGTTTTGCATAAGTCCATTTGTTCTGAATCATATTCTGGACTTCTTTTACATAATCTTTTTCATTCACATAAACACCCGGATTAGGGGTGAATTCTTTTGTAACGGCATCGTATTCGCCTGCGGCAGTAACGAAACTGTATTTATTGCCGATAGGAATTATTACAAGTGGCATTGATGATGAAATACCGTTCGGTTCGTAATTTTTCGCAAAAATATCTCTTCCTGAATAAAGTCTTGAATCGTATTCTATGTTAAAAAGATTATCCAGTGTTGGTACTATATCAACGGAATAGCAGGGTGTATTGACTACCACAGGTTCTTCCATGGAAGCACAGTAAAGAATCAGTGAGTTCTTATATCTTGAAATCGATTTTGGTGAATCGCTTATGCCTGACAGTTCTTTGTAATAGTCAATATTACCTTCCGCAAGTGCGTAAGGATAATGGTCTGCGGTAAAACATATAACAGTATCCTCGAGAATTCCTTCTTTTTCAAGTTCTTCTAAAATATATTTACATGCATATTCGAATTCGAGGTTGCAGGCCATATAAGCCTGAACAGGCATAGAAGAATCGGGAAATGCTTCAACAGCAGCATCTTTATTTTTCTTCGACATATAATTACCGCCCCAGTTGTAATTGCAGTGACCGCTGACAGTCATATAGTATGTGTGGAAAGGAACGCCTGTTTCCTTGGATTCGGCAATGATGTCCGGAAGAGTGGCTTGCATCATTTCAAGATCGGAGCTTGGCCAGTAATCGTGCTCAAGTTTCAGACCGTTTCCTATGCCCTTGTAATCATATCCGAGATTTGGATGTGTTTTATCTCTTTCGTAATAATCATATGAATTGTTGTGAAAAGCCTTACAGGAATATCCTCTGTTGCCAAGGAGTGAACCGAGAGAGTAAGGCATATATTTATCTTCTGACACAGTAAATGAATTGCCCGAATCAATCCATTCCGGAATAATCCCGGTCATATTTGCGAACTCACCGCCTGTTGTGGATAAGGACCAGTAAGGCTGATAAAAGTTATTAAAGACAAATCCTTCGTTTGCAAGCTTATAAAGAGTTGGTGTAAAATCTTTGTCTATTGCGTACGGACAGAATGCTTCAACTGACATAAAGATAAGGTTTTTGCCTTCAAAATAGCCCGTATATTCGTTTTGCATGGTTGGTTCCAACGAACCGAAGTACTCATGCATTTTTTTGGTTGTAGGATTACTTTCATTTTCTATTAATGAAGCGAAATCAATATAAGCATTGTAATCGTATACAATGGGTTCTGTTTCCGATTCGTTACTTACGTTATTTTCATTGGCAATGATATCCGGTTGATTATTATAGGATTTTGAAATTTCCGTCTTTTCGGACGAATTGATGTTATTGTCTTGATTATCATTATCACGATTATTCTGCGTATCTGAGAGTAAAGTCTCATCCTCCGATGTCCAGAGTTCGAATTCATCGTCTTCAATTGGTGCTTCGGGAGTGCCTGCAATCATATATTCGATATCCAGACGAAACGCGGTTAAAAGACCCGTATGAGGTATTAAAGTAAATGCCGTAAAATCATATGTATAAAAATTCGCAAAGTCTGAATTTCTGCACCATAATCCTGTAGAAAGCTGAATTACCATAAAAGGAATCAGAATAACAGGAATAAGCTTTATATTATATTTCTTTTTCGGTATTATTTTTTTTAGGTTGAAAAAATAAACTATTAAGGGTAGGGAGAACAATGCTTCCTGCAAAGCATATTCCAAAGCAACCTCAAATACCGTACCCGCGAAGTCACCCATTACCTGACCTGTCATCGCTATGGCATAGGTGATGCCGTAATACATTTTGTAAAACTGATTGCAGTCGTGTTCAACGCAGAAAACAATATATAAAAAGATAAGGAATAAAGACGATAGGATGCGCGATAAAATTACAGGCCTTATAAGCGTAAATACGAACGCAAATAAAAGACCTGCCGCAATAGAAAAAAGAACCGTTATAGCGATGGAAGAATAAGTAATGGTGTTGTAGTTGTCCAAAGCTTTCAGTAACAGTTCAAAATAGATAAAGGCAGCCGGATAAAATATTATTGCCGGAGTATAAAATTGTAATAAATCTTTCTTTTTTTTCTTTTTAGTTTTTTTATTCTCTTCCATAACGGATTATATTATACATCATCCGTATAAGGCAGTAAATTCATTCTTTCAGTTTCTTCCTTGGCAGTTTCTTCAACAGACTCTTCATAGCCCGTCAAAGCGGCAAAAGGAGAGAATTGAGCTGCTCTGTCGTACATTGACATATGAGGTCTGGTTTTGGACTGATAATGAGGATGATCTATGATATCGCTGTAATCGTTCATGCTTTATGACCTCCGATCTGTTCGTTTCTTTCTCTGGCAGTGGCGCCCTCAAGGAAGTTGGTTCCTTTAAGAATGGCATTTTTGCCGTATTTTCTCTTTATTTCCAATGATGCAAGCTGGATGGCTTTTTCTTTTTTAAGTTCTATTTCTTCGCTTTCCTTTTTGTCGTAATCAACGAAGAAGGAGAGCTGTTCTTCTTTGTGAGTTTCTTCGAAATTGTATTCACTGACCACGCTTTCTGCTGCAATGCTTAAACGCCTGATGCAAAGATTATGGTCCGTGATTTCTTCATATAGACTTAAGGCAGCTTCGGTGATAAGTCTCGACGAAGAAGTAGTAATGCTTAAATTACGGCTTCCGTGAGCATATTTTGCCACCAGACGGCCGTAGTAATCCATACGCACTTCGCCCTCGTATTTTTCGACACTTTCGATATCCTTAAAATTCTCGTAGCCGATATTAAGTACTATTTGCTTTGTAAGAAGCCCTTTGGATACAAGGTCGAGTGAGAGATTGTCTGCCATTTCGCGAACGATGATGGCACCTTCCTCGTGAGTATATGCTCTTTTTAAAACCTGTCCCGTACTGATGGAATTGCTTTCCGGTCTGTATTGCTTTATATAGTCAATTGTACAGGGCTCCCAGCCCCATGCATGGTCAATGATTAATTCCGCATTGATTCCAAAAACCTTGTATAGTCTGTCTTCATTGTATTCTGAATATCTGGCGAGTTCACCGAGTGTATAAATACCCATGCTTTCAAGCCTTCTGGCGGTTCCCGGGCCGAATCTCCAAAAATCCGTAATCGGTTTGTGGTCCCAGAGAATTTCCCTGAATTTTCTCTCGTCAAGTTCAGCGATTCTTACACCGTCTTTATCCGCGGGAATATGTTTTGCAACGATATCCATCGCAATCTTGCAAAGGAAAAGATTGGTGCCTATACCGACTGTGGCAGTGATATGTGTTTCTCTTAAAACATCCGCAATTATTTTAACAGCCAGTTCATGAGCGGTCAGATTATAAAGCTTTAAATAATTTGTCACATCCATAAAAACTTCGTCGCAGGAATAAACATGGATGTCTTCAGGAGAAATATATCTTAAATAAATCCTGTAAATGTCGGTACTGTATTTCATGTACAAGGACATTCTCGGAGGAGCTGTAATAAAATCTATTTTACAAGCAGGGTTACTTGCCAGTTCATCGGCATCAAAAGAAGAGGAAGTAAATTTCCTTCCTTTAACCTTACTTAAACGTTCGGAATTGGCATAATCAACCTTTTGCAATACTTCGAAAAGCCTGGCTCTGCCGGGAATTCCGAAAGCTTTAAGAGAGGGTGATACGGCAAGACAGATGGTTTTTTCGGTCCTTGATGCATCAGCTACAACGAGGTTTGTTTTTAAGGGATCGAGTTGTCTTTCCGCACATTCAACCGAAGCATAAAAGCTCTTTAAATCTATGGCAATGTAACTTCTTTCTTCCATAAGATTATTATCGAACAAATGTTTGTATATGTCAAGAAATGATTTGTATAAAAAACAATACTTATCAAGCTAAATATGGTACAATAAAAATCGTAAGTGTCAGATATTAATCATATTTAAGGGGAATTAAAATGACTAAAAATCTGGTAAACAAATTATATGTCGCAATTTTCATTCTTATTTTCATAATAATGACCGGAATCATGGTTGTCGGAATGATCAACCAGAATAAGGATGAAAAGGTTGAGAGAGCCCGTTATGAACAGATGATAAAAGAAGGTTCCAAGACTGTTTTGACCGATGCGATTTTAGAAGAAGACTTCTCAAGATATGTCGAAAAGTCCAAAGAAGGTATGAGGACCTTTGTTACACTTCTTGCGTGCTTTGCGGCAGTAATTATTGCATTTGTGGTAATGATGATTTTTAACGTGATTTTAAAGGGAATGGAAGAGGGCGCGTCCTCATCGCATTTTATTATTATGCTCGCCTGTTTTATAGGCGCAATGTTTATGATAGTTTCGTTCCTCATAATATCCGTTAAATTCCTTGTCCCGAGGCTTCAGTCTTTTAATCCCGAAGAAGAGAAATATTATTTTACGGAAATTGTTTTAACTAATGCTGAAAGAATAGAAAAACAGGAAACGGTCAAAGACGGGGATTCTTACAGAACCGAAACCAGAGTTTATTATTATTTTTACTCCGAAAACGGTGAGCAAATAAGCACCGACAAACTTTTATATGAAAGATACATCGGGGAAGGCATTTATTATGCGGGGAAAACCTCGAGAGGAAATATATTCTCTCTGTATCCTGACAAATATTTTGAACTGACTAAATAATTGGGGGAATAAATGATATGGACATTCTTTTTTCAAAGAATTCTTCTAAAAAAACGCAAATACTTTCCAAAGAAACAATTAAAGATCTTGCCATAACCGATTTTGTGGAAGAAGCATGTGTTATAAAAGAGGATATCGCAGTTATCGAAAAGGTACTTTCAGCTATGCCTGTTGAGGCCGAAGACATGCGCTTCAGAGTAGAGATCCTAAAAGATCTTTTCGACAACAAAGAATTATGTGATAAATTAAGCGAATCAGTACATGCTATTAATAAACTTAAAAACTACAGCGGAAGCTATAAGGTATCGCGTCAGACGGAGATTAATCTCTATACTCTTTTAGAAGATCTTAGAGAACTTTCAGTATATACGAAAGTCAGCGAGGAACTTTCTGCAATCTTACATGAATTTGGAGTTAAATCCGAAGGACTTAACAGACTTCGCGACGAACTCGATGAAACTATTAATTCAAAAGAGTTTGCGGAATTAAAGACTGATATCGAGCAGATGATAGGGGATTTATCAAGCGTTAAAGGCGCACTAATCGGCGTAAACTTTACTCCGGATCTTGATATTGAAGAAGTTTCTGCCATTGAATTTGTGCCTTACAAGCTGGTTTCAAAATACACTCTGATTGAAAAACTCAATGCAATGCGTCTTATAACTCCCACGGATTCTTCAACCAGAAACGCCAGAGTTACAGATCCTTTGCTTGTTACCATAGCTCCTAAAATACAAAAGCACTTAAAGAAGCATTATTCGGATATAAAAAAGAAACTCGAGCAGTATTCGGACTTTGATACCCGTCCGATTACGGAGATGCATGAAGGATTAATCTTTTATCTTGTAATGGCAAAATTCGGAAGATATCTTGCAGGCAAAGGTTATGATATCTGTTTCCCGGATATAAAAGACGATGAGAGAATGACCGTAAAAGGTCTGTATAATATAAGACTTGCCATTGAAGGCACCAAGGATATCGTAAAGAACGATTTTTCTTTTAGCAAGGATGAGAGAATCTTTATTCTTACAGGTCCTAACCGTGGCGGAAAGACCATTATTGAGCAGGCTATCGGACTTGCTTCTTTTATGGCTGCACACGGAATATTTGTAATGGCTTCATCTTTTACGGGCCTGCCTTTTGCAAATATCCTTACACATTTTCCTATTGATGAAAATCTTACGATTAACTATGGGCGTCTTGGAGAAGAAGCTGTCCGCATAAAAGAAATCGTCAGCAATTCCGATGATAACACACTGATACTTTTTAACGAGACTTTTTCAACGACATCGGCATATGACGGAGTTTATCTGTCAAAGGATTTGATACGTGTACTTAAAGAAAAAGGCACATATGCGATTTTTAACACGCATCTTCATGAACTGGCTTCAGATATTCCCGAAATGAACAAATGGGACGGTGAGGGCGATATCATTAGCATCGTTATGGAAAGAAAGGATGATCAGAACACATTCCTTCTTAAAAGAGCCGAGCCCGATTCATGTTCATATGCACATACGATAGCCGAAAAGTACGGCATCACATATGAACAGATGACAGAGAAAAATTAAACTTTACAAAAGGGATGGTTTTAGGATGAAAAAATGTAAAGGAATTCTTATTTGTATTATGATCGGATTACTGTTTTCAGCATGTTTTAAAAAAGAAATGATAGTAGGACAGACGGTTAAACAAATGGATATAAACGAGTTTTATTATACAGTAGACAAGTCTACCAATCCGCCTGAGTTTTTCAGATACTATTTTCATAAAGAAAATGAGAAATGGATTTTCCATTTCGAGAAAAGAGAAGCGGACCACTGGCCTTTAACGGAAGCGGATATAACCGAAGCCTGTGATATTAATCTAAGCGATGCAGAGACGGATGAATTTTTTTCGTACATCAATAACGGAAAGATAACCAAAAGAAGCGATGCACCTTTGGACAGCAGCGGACCATATCTTTTTATATACTGGAACGGTGATAAAGGAGATTATCAGGTATTTGAGTTTGAGGCATACAGCCAACAAAAGGAATTTGAAGCTTTCTGTCGCTCACTCATTCAGTAAACCAATAAGGCCACATTGATTTGTGGCTTTATTCATATTTGGACAAAGGAATTAATATGAAAAAAATCAAGGTCCTGTTTATTTCTTTTATATGTATTTTTTGCACTTTCGGCTGTGGCGAAACCAATCGGCAAAACGTTGACTGGGTTTATTTAACACCAGACAAACCGCAGATTAAGATTGAAAAAGCAATAGATTTATCAGGAAGTTACGAAATCACCGAGTACGACAGGAACGGAAACGAAATAAAATTTGAAATGTATGATAAATACGATAACTTACAATATTCGTCCATAAGTACTTATGATGATAATCAGAATCTGCTGACTGAAGCAAGGACGAATAACAACGGCATAAAAAGTTATAAAAAGAATGTTTATGATAAAGACGGCAATCTCATAAAAGAATATGAGGGAGATGACGAAAACAGCCTGTATCTTTGCGGAGAATACAAGTACAAAAAAGGAGTACTTGAAAGGATAGTTTATTACGAAGAAGACGGCAGTATTGATTATATATGGGAAAACGAGTACCAAAACGGTCTTTTAGTCAAGGAGACGAAATTAAGTAACTCGGGCTATGTATACAGAACGCATGAATATGAGTATGATGCTGACGGTAGAAAGATAAAAATGACCGATACCCTGTACGGTCACGGATCGGTATATTATTACGATATTCAGGGAAGAATAATCCGGGAAGAATTATTTAACGAAGAAAAAGAAATAACTCTGGTATTTGAAAACGAATACGGAGATTACGGAATAACTGATGAATATATGCTTGACGGTGATGGAACCGTAACAAGACATACGAAAACCTATTATGACGAAAAAGGACAGTTGTCAAAAACAGTCTATGTTAATGAAAAAGGAAAAGAAAAAGTTTCGGCCACATGGGAATACGATGCTTATGGCAATATGATTCATTATTGGGGCGTGAGAGGATACGAAACAACAGCAGAATATAATGAATACGGTTATCCGGTCTTTAAACACGAAGTTTGTATGGATTCTTTAAGAGATGCAGGAACTTATGATATAACCACTCAATTTGAATATGTATATTTCGAGTGATTAAGTATGAGAATTTTTGTTGTACGATTATGGAAAAAAATATAATTGAAGAAGCAAAGGCATATATAAATAATTTATTCAATGATAATGCAGACGGACATGACGCAGAACACTCAATCAGAGTGTACCAAAATGCTCTCAAAATTGCTGAGAGTTATCCTGATTCCGACATAACCAGCATCTCATTGGCTTCACTTCTTCATGATGTTGATGACCATAAATTATTTAATACAGAAAACAATTTGAACGCAAGAAATTTCCTTAAAAGTCAGAATATTGAAAGCGATATGATTGAACGCATTTGTGAAGTGATCAATGGAGTATCGTTCAGTAAAAACAGAGGTAAAAGACCTGAGACTTTGGAAGGGAAGATTGTACAGGATGCTGACAGACTAGATGCCATGGGTGCTATCGGAATTGCAAGAACTTTCGCTTATGGCGGCAAATGTGGCAGGTCTTTAGATTCTTCATTACAACACTTTTATGATAAATTATTATTGCTTAAAGACGAATTGAACACTCAAGAAGCTAAAAAAATTGCGGAAATTCGCCATGAGTATATGCAGGGCTTCCTAAACGAAATTCAAGAAGAAATTAATAAAAAATGAGAGACATTTATGAATAACATTGTAGATATAAATGATTATACAAATAAACTAACAGATACGCTTAAATCAAAGTTTGACGATAGACTGATATATGTTGGTCTTCAGGGCAGTTACTTAAGAGGAGAAGCTACGTCCGAGAGCGATATAGATATTATGCTTGTACTGGATGAGATACATGCTAAGGATTTGGCAATATATCGTCAGATATTGGAAGAACTCGGAGAATATGAACGAGCATGCGGATTTGTTTGCGGAAAAGAAGAATTGATAAATTGGTTTCCCGAAGAAATCTGCCATGTACTTCATACCACTTCGGATATCTACGGTAAATTAAGTGAAATTGTACCGAGTTACAGTAAAAAAGATATAGCAGACTATATCAAGATGAGTGTAGGAAATCTTTATCATATGCTTTGCCACAGACGCATTCATTCTGAAATGGAAAAGAATGTTTATAAATTACCTCTGGCTAAAAGAGACATTTTCTTTATTCTCCAGAATCTTTATTTTCTTGAGGATAATGATTTTATAGAAAGGAAAATTGATGTGGCATCTAAAGTTAAAGGAATTGATCTTCAAGTTTGGGAGAGTTTTTCAGAAGAAATCACTTACGAGAACCTCGACCGGAACTTGGATTTGTTGCTGGATTGGTGTAAAGATGTATTGAAAAGAACATCAGAAATCGGAGACTAGAAATGGAAATTGTAGAAATAAGTAAAAACAATATAAAAGATATAAAAGGGCTTGACGAGCCTTTTGAAATAATCGGTAAGCTTAAACCAGTATTTGTAAATGGTGAGTGGTCATATACAGAAGAATTGTTTGAAGGATCACATTTACAATCATATCCGGAAGATGATAATGACTATGCAGAATATGTTGACTGTCCTTACAAAAATGCCTTTCTGGCATACGTGGATGGCGCATTTGCAGGAAGAATAATCGTCAGAAAAGATTGGAACAAATATGTCTTTATCGAAGATATAAGTGTCGTAAAAGATTACAGAGGAAAAGGTGTCGGAACTGCGCTTATTCAAAAAACGATTGAATGGGCTAAAAAAGAAGGTATGGACGGACTCGCATTGGAGACGCAAGACAATAATCTGTTGGCATGCAGATTTTATTCCAAATGCGGTTTTAAACTGGGAGCTGTTAATACAATGCTTTACAAGAATCTTGAAAAGCCTTATTGTGATGCGACTGCAGTATACTGGTATATGACTTTTTGACAGCTTGGATAATTACAGGAGTAATCAATGAAAATAAAAATAGCATTTATACAATTAATACCGGGAAAGAGTAATGAAGAAAATCTTTCTATCGGAAAGAAGTGGAGATATTATGGGTGATAAATTCAGGCACCCTGAGAAATACGCTATTTTGTCAGACATCAATGTAAAGGGAATTATCAAAGGAGAATTCGTTCACTGATAATTCATGGAGGCCCAATGATTAAAGCAGTAGTCTTTGATATGTTTGAAACACTTGTATCACTGTTTGAAGGACGAACCTATTTCAGTGAAAATATTGCGGAGGATTTAGGCGTAGATGTATTACAATTTCAAAAAGCATGGCATGCGATTGAAGTCGACAGAAGCCGTGGGAAATACACCATAAAAGAAGGCTTGGAAATTGCTCTTAAAAAAATCGATGCATATTCCGAAGATAAGGTAAATCTTGCAGCAAATAAAAGACTTGAATCTTTGGAAGATACTTTTAATGCGATTCCTGAAGAATCTCTTCAATTGCTAAAAGATTTAAAATCTCAAGGAATCAAAATAGGTCTTATGACCAACACCTTTTCGGATGAAAGGGATAAAATAGTCGAAAGTCCGCTTTATCCATATTTTGATGTGGCATTAATTTCTTACGAGGTTGGAATGTGTAAACCTGAGTCTGAGATGTATCAGAAAATGATAAATCTTTTAGGAGTAGAATCCGACGAAATTCTTTATGTCGGAGACGGCGGATCGAATGAACTGTATGAAGCAAGAGAAATGGGAATGCACCCTGTGCAATGTACATGGTTTTATGAAAAGGCATTTGACCCGCATATTCCGTGTCCAATTCTGGAAGATTTTCCTCACGCAAAACGACAGTGTGAGATATTGGATTATTTAAAATAATAATTTATGGTTATTTAGGAAAATCGCAATATTTCTGAAAAGATTAATTGAGATTTGCTGAGGTAAATAAATGATTCAAGTTTATAGTTAGAAAATTACAGTTTGGATATATACAAGGTGAATTAATGAGCATAAGAACAAATTATGAAATGCTTTTAGGGAGGTAAACTGAAAATGACAGTCAGGGAATTATTTGACAAGTATTGTAAATTCGAAGATGGTGAATATATAGTCCACGGACAATGTGTTACTCTTGAACCGGCCACGGAAGAGGAACTGGAAAGCTTTAAGAAATTATTTGCGGAATACAATGTTGAACAACGCATTGTCGATGAACTGGTCGATTATTATAGCCAGAACAATAGTTTTTTCGGCTACACTACATGCGATGACAGATTACTTTTTGAATGGTGGCAGGATGATATCCAACGCTCTATATGGCTGGGTTGTGTTGATGACGATTGCTTCATTTATGATGATATTGATCATAAATATGCGATTGGATTTGCAGGAAGCAAGGATTTTGGAGAGTATGACACTTTGATGGAAATGTTGGAGGCATATCTCAAAGAAGGCTTTGAAAATGGATGGAACGAATAAACAGAGGGATATATAAATGAATTCAAAAAATACGGTCATGGGAATACTTTTTATCGTAGTAGGCTTGACATTTGCAGGCCTCGGTATATGGGTTCAGTTTGTCAGAAATTTAGGATACGTTCCTGTTGAGGCTGAAATAACTAAAATTGAGAAATTATCAAATCCTACGCATAATGGTGGCAAGCACAGAACAAGTGCGAACTATGTTGCATATGTACAATATGAAGTCGATGGTAAGACATATGTCGGCCCGAGCGATGTATGGGAGTCCGGCATGAGTACCGGTCAGACAGTTACAATCTTTTACAATCCCAATAATCCTGCTGAGATGGGCGGAGATGCGAGATGGCTCGGTTGGTTTATAATTGGCATCGGTGGGATTGCAGTACTTGCCGGGGGCGCTATGATGATTCCAAGCAAGACACATTATTAAGAAACATTAACTTTTATATAAGATAAGAAAAATAAATTTCAGTATTTCTAAATAAGTAATCAATAAACAGATTAACTTACAGTATTATCGACTAAGAATCGGGATTTGTTGGAGAGAGTATGATGATTAGACTAAGACCATATAAGCCTTCTGATGCAAAAAGTATCGTATCGTGGTGTAAGGATGAGAAAACATTCCTGCAATGGGGTGGTGACCACTTTGGGACTTTCCCTATTTCGGAAGATACAATGAACCATAAGTATTTACATGAGAATGGGGATTGCATAGAAGAAGATAACTTCTATCCGTTTACTGCGTTTGATGATGAGGGGATTGCAGGGCATTTTATCATGCGCTATCTACATGGGGACAATAAGATTCTTCGATTTGGATGGGTTATTGTTGATGATACTAAACGTGGACATAAGTATGGGCAGAATATGCTCCGTTTGGGATTGAAGTACGCATTTGAAATCATGCAGGCTGACGTGGTGACGATTGGCGTATTCGAAAACAATATTTCTGCGTATAACTGTTATCTATCTGCGGGTTTTCATAGATCAAAAGATCAGCCGAATGTGACCGAGAATATCCATGGAGAATCATGGAAAATTATTGAGTTGGAACTATCAAAGAAAGAATATATGTCATCATTTTGAAGAAGAGAATTTCGAGAGATTTGATGAAATATATGCTGAAGTAAGCTCAGGTGAATTCACTTTAGAGAAGGATGCCGTTGTTAGAATATGCAGAACTTTCAAGAATCCGTTTGAGCAGATTCATCCTCATCAGTATGAGAAGGCAGTTGAAATGACATATCTCATGATTGATAAGATTGGTACGAAGGAAGGATTTCGCCAACTGCTCGAAGGTTTATCTGAATTAGGTGAAGTTGAAAAAGATCAAGTTCTATTATATGTGCAAATGTTACTATTCAGTTATGGTAAAAGTGATTTGGAATTATTCAAATTATTGCTTGAAAAACAGGAAAACAACAAATTTATTTGGCAGTCGATTGATCAAGTATGTCAAATGAACAGTAGGCGCCTAGATACGGCAAAGGAAGTATTTAGCTAGTGAAATTTCAGTCTTAATATTGAAAAATCGAAGCAAAACGCGTTACGGCAAAAACTACATTTAGATGTTGATTTTGCCGTAATTTATTATATAATGAAAATATAGAAGGCGATATAGGAAAAATCAGGGAGAATTAAGATGTATTATCATAGACAACTCGAAAAAAAAATAATAGAAACAGCAAGCGAATATGCTTGTATTACGTTATACGGCGCCAGACAGACCGGAAAATCGACTATGATTAGAAATCTTTATCCGGATTATGAGTATGTTACATTGGACAATAGTAAGGAGAGAATTTTAGCTACAGATGACCCTGAATTATTTTTGAATTCACATGGCATGCCACTTATTATTGATGAGATTCAAAAGGTTCCTGACCTGATGGAAACTATAAAGATTAGAATTGATGAACAAAAACTCAAAAATGTAAATGAGAGTTTACCTGTAAAACTTATGTATATTCTTACCGGTTCAAATACCCATGAGATACGCGAGAACGCATCTGAGACATTGGCCGGAAGAACGGCATTGATAGAAGTAACTTCCTTTTCTGAGTGTGAAAAGTTGAAAAAATTGGGTGATGAATTTGTACCTGATATAAAAATACTTCAGGCTAAACAGAAAGAACTTTTTCCGAAGAACAGACATGAAATCTTTGAAGAAATATATCTTGGCGGAATGCCGGAATATTGGATAAAAAGGCCTAATAGAGATACTTTCTTTGAAAGTTATATTTCGACATATCTTGAAAAAGATGTCAGCCGTATGATTAATGTTGGAAGGCTGGATGATTTTAGAAAGTTTATGAGGATTGTAGCATTACGTACATCACAACAACTTGATTATACAGAAATAGGCAATGCGGTGGGAATTGATGCGAGAACTTCCAAGAATTGGATTTCAATATTAGAAGCTTCGGGAATAATAATGATTTTACAACCATACGCAAGCAATTTGGCAAAGAGAATTATAAAAACTCCCAAAATGTATTTTATGGACACAGGACTATGCGCATTTTTATGTGGCTGGTCAGATTCAAAAATACTTGAAGATTCGGCGATGGCAGGTGCTTTTTTTGAGACATATGTTGTTGGCGAAATTGTAAAGAGCATTAGAAATACTGGAAAAAGAATAGAAAATACACTTTTCTATTATCGGGACAGAGATCAAAAAGAGGTAGATCTTATCTATGTAAAAGATCAAACATTGTATCCGATAGAGATAAAAAAAGGTATAGGTAAAGATAAGGCTGATAAGAATTTTCAAATTCTCAATCAATATAAAATGCCGGTTGAAGTCGGTCTTATTATTGACACATCAGATAAAGTATTTCCGCTTAATAGAAATGCGTATTATTGTCCTGTCAGTTTGATTGGTTTATAAATAAAAGATTGAGAAACTTTCAGTTTTCCGCACTAAAACGAGAATTCGTTTTGAAAAGATCAATAGTCAGTAAAAGGAGATATCTATGAGGAAAAAAATCTGGTCGGTTGTAATGGTGGCGGTAATGGTAGCGGCATGTTTTGTCGGTTGTTCTAACGATTCCACTAAAGATTCTTTCATAAGCGCAGCTAAGGATAACGGAATGAAAGAGATTACGGAAACTACAGAACTCAATCGTATTTTAGAAGACCCCAAAGAGGATATATCATATTTTTACGATGTTGAAGACGTTAATATTGTGGAATACACGAACAGACAGTTTATGGAAGGCATCCCCAAGCATGAAGTGACAGAATCTGTAATTGCCGTTGAGAGATTAGGGGAAAACGATGATCATGGAACAACCTTGACTTATATTTTTTATCTGTCTTTCGCAGACAGTGAAACTGCAGAGGAGGTATATAAGTCAAAGATTAAACCACTCAGATTTGGAGTTAAAGATGGCAAGAAGAATGGAGTAACTTATACTATTTCCTATCAAGGCCCGGATGATTCACAACAGGATAATTCGACGGTTGAGCTCGCGGCCGGCGTTTATTTAATGGATAATCAGATAGTTTGGATTCGCAGTAATTATTATTCCACCATTAATAATGACTGTGTTGAAGGTTTTTGTAAAAAACTCGGGTTAGTATCGCCGTATACACTAAAATAGATTTGACGCTATGGAAAATTAGTGTATCGGTGGTGAATTTGTTCATTGGTAAATATTTAGATTTAGAAGCAACGCTATCTTAATAAAGGGGGCAAAACATGATTTACGATCCGAATTATAAGAATCAGGTTTTTTGGGACACGGAAGATTTTTCCATAGGAGAGATAATCTCTAAATTAAAATCGGAAATTGCAATAGAAAAGTATAAGACCAATCGACCTGCATCGAGATTTGGCAAACTGATGGTAATCGGTTTTTGCGTTTATTCGGTATTGGTTTTAGCTTCGCTGTTTGGTACTTTTATTATTACACGAAGTGAACTATTAATGTTGGTTGTCGGACTTTGCAGCAGTTTCTTTTGGTTCGGATGGATTTGTTTGTATATTGCAATTACGAGGTTTGTTATTTTACCCAAATACTGTACCCTTCCCATTGAAGCCACCTGTATAGGATATTCGCTATCGGGCGGAGGAAACAGCGGTAGCGGCGGAGGAGTTTCCTTATGCCCCGTTTTCGAATACGAATATGAGGGAAGAAAAATAACCGCCTTTGACAATGTATACGATAACATTAATATCAAGCCGTCAATCGGAGCTAAAGGTACGATATTTATCAATCCGAATGAACCGGAAGAGATAGTATGGAACAAGAAAAACAAAGTATTACCCTTTTTAATTCTGGCGTTTTTATTTGCGGTTGTATTAAGCCTGGCTATATTTTTTATAGTTCTTAATGACGAAGATTTTATGAACGAAGCTTTAAAAGAAGCAAAATTGACGGTTTCCTCGCTGGCAGGATTTATCTCTTTATAAATTGAATATATATGATAATATATAGATGTATCTGTGGTAACTGAAGCATTTAATTTACGAGAGGAGAAAAACTATGAGATACAGAAAAAATCTAAGAATTTTAGGAGTGATTTTAACCGCGGCACTTTTAGTCGCAACAGCAGCATGTACAAAAAAACCGCAGACGGTGGACATTGCGGGTATCGAAGAATTAGTCGAGGATACCACGAATGATACGAATGCGGACGATGAAACTGCTGAAACTACATCTGAAGTAACGGATGAGAAGCCGACGGTGGAAGAAGAGGATGAATATCCGGGACTTGTGGTAGCTCATCTTAATATGACATCGTACACTGAAGGAACATCTTATACGCAGGAAATGAGTGATGCTGATGCAGCGGCCAAAAAAGGCGCGGATGTTGCCATTTACGCAGACGGAAGAGAGGAACATTATGAGCACATAAGTATACAGTATGCTCCGCTTGATGAGAATTATAAATATGATCCTTATGATGTTTCCGATTTGATTATTGAAATCATGGAAAAGGCCGGATATGAAGAGCCGTATAATAATATCATAGAATATGAACCCGAAGAAGATTATAATACTACGATGAAATCACATATCAGTATAAGTGGCTATTTGAACCCTGAGGATGCTGACAAGACAGCCGTTTCTGTTGATATAATGGAGTATAAGACCTTAGAAGCAGCAAATGAGAGGTTTGAGGATTTAACAGACTGGTATAACTGTTACGATAAAATTGATTTTTCGTATAAACCCGAAGAGAATGCAAGGGCTTTTTCAAACGTATTTATAAAGCAATCAGGTACGTCTATGCAGTGCTTTACTGTCCAAAAGGGAAATATACTCTATTTCATATATACAACCTTTTTTGCAGCACCCAGGTTTAGTGCTGATGCGGAAACGCCCAAGCCGGTTTATGATCTTAATACACTTGAAGATATTATGACAGCTCTGGAATTACCGTATTCAATCTTTTATGAAGACTAAATAAAATAAAAAATCCCTCCGGTAAAACGGAGGGATTTTTTTGTTTTCTATAGATACTAAATATCTGTTTTCCAAAGTCCGTGAAGGTTGCAGTAAGCGTATGCTGCGATGGCCTTGTCGTCTGCTGTGAGAGCAAATTCTACTGCGGGTGCGCCGCCGACTTTAAGATTCTTTCTCTGGCCGCCCTTTTCGGTCTGAAGATATACCCAAAGGATGCTGTGCTCTTCGAGCATGGGATGATCGACGCTTCCGACATTGACTTTTACGATGTTGCCTTCAACTGTTACAACAGGAACATGCTTTTCAAGACTTGCATCTACAGTTCCGGGAACAAGGGGCTTCATTGCCTCGCCACAGCACATTGTCGGACAGGCGGAAGGATTAATCACGCCGATAATCTTGCCACATTTTTCACAGATGTAAAACTTAATTTCACTCATAATATTACCCCCTTAAAATATATTTTTATTCAAATTCCTATAGTAACTATTATAGATTAATAAATCTAAAAATCTATCTGTCAAAATGCCGATTAAAATCGGCTTTTTTAGGTAAGATTTGCCCTTTTAATAGTACTTGCAAATATTTCACATATTTTGTATTCTAAAAGAGGTTGATTTTATCAAAATAAAGCAGGAAAGCGGTGGAAAAATTATGACTAAGAATTATTGGGAAATGGCGGCTTTTATAGTTTATCTGATGCTCGTTTTAGGAATCGGAATTTTCTTCTTCGTAAAAGGCAGAAAACAGACCGGTGACAAGGCGTACTTCCTTGGCGGCAGACAGATGAACGGCCTTGTTGCAGCGTTGTCCGCAGGTGCATCGGACATGAGTGCATGGGTACTTATGGGTCTTCCCGGATCCATTTACCTTTGGGGCATGGGTCAGGTTTGGATTTCGGTAGGTCTTATGATCGGAACCATTTGTGCTTGGATTTTCATTGCGCCCAAGTTAAGAAAGTATTCTATCAAAGCGGAGGACTCGATTACGATTCCTCAGTTTTTAACAAACAGATTCAAAGAAAAGAATCCCGCACTTCAGGCAGTATGCGCGGTTATTTTCATTGTTGTTTACTGTATCTATTCCGCATCAAGTATTTACGCATGCGGTTCACTTTTTAACAACATATTCGGATGGGATCCTCTTTATGCCATGATCGGTGCTACGGTTATCATCCTTCTTTACACATTCCTCGGCGGTTTCAATGCGGTTTGCTGGACCGACTTCTTCCAGGGAATGTTAATGTTAATGGCACTTATGGCTGCACCCATTGTTGCACTTATAGTTATGAACAGACCCGGATTTGCTCCTGTAGCAGAAGTAGTAACCGACGAGAATTATTACAATGTTTTATCCAGCGGCAAATTTGATTATGCAAGTCTAAAAGATATTTTAAGCGGTCTCGGATGGGGACTCGGATATATGGGAATGCCTCATATTCTTGTAAGATACATGTCGATTAAATCCGAAAAAGAAATGAAGAGATCACAGATTATCGGATGTTTCTGGACAACTCTCATCCTTATTATGGCTTCCGTAGTTGCACTTGTTGCTCATCAGTATCTCGGCACCAGCCTTGGCGCGGATGACAGAAGTTTTGTATTTATTACAATGGTACGTGCATTATTCCCCGCACTTTTGGCAGGTGTTCTTTTATCAGCCATTCTTGCGGCTTCCATGTCTACGGCGGATTCACAGCTCCTTGCTTCGTCCTCCGCTTTTGCGACAGACTTCTACAAACCTGTTTTACGTAAAAAAGCAGGCGATAAGGAAATGATGGTAGTCGGAAGAGGTGTCGTTGCATTTATTTCCGTTGTGGCTCTTTTAATCGCGGTTAACCCTAACTGTAAGGGTATTATGGCATTGGTTGAATGTGCGTGGGGTGCATTCGGTGCGGCATTCGGACCTGCAATCATTCTTTCGCTTTACTGGAAGAGATTTACTTACAAAGGTGCCATCGCAGGTATCGTTGCGGGATTTGCAATGGATGCTTTCTGGTACTGCTGCCTTTCGGGTAACGTAGAAAAACTTACACTTTTCAATACAGGACTTTACGAAATTATTCCCGGATTTATTTTTAGTTTAATCGTGGCTGTAGTCGTTTCGCTTATCGACAAAAAGCCCGCACGAGAAATCAGCGATTTGTTTGATGAAGTATCCAGGATGAAAGAGGACTGATTCTCTTAACGGGGTGGTTATATGCAAAAGAGCGAACTGGTTGAAAACTTAAAAAACGGATCGCTTGACAATATTCTTGTCGACCTCTACTCGGACGAAACGAAACTTGATTATCAGTGTGCAAGATATATTGCGGCGTGCGAAAAATTTGAACTCTTATTCGGAGGCGGAGATCTCTCGATTTTCTCCGCTCCCGGCAGAATAGAAATCATCGGCAACAACACGGATCATCAGCACGGAAAAGTTATCGCGGCAGCCGTAAATGCCGATGCAATCGCTGTCGTAAAAAAGACCGAGGATGATATTGTGAGAATGGTTTCGGGCGAAAAACCCGAAATCAAGATTGATATCAACTCGCTTGATATAAGCGAGGAAGAACAAAAGAGCACAACAGCCCTTATGAAGGGTATGTTAAACGGTCTGAAAGATATGGGCTATAACTTAGGCGGATTCGCGGCCTACATTACTTCGGATATTCCGGTAGGCTCGGCATTTGCTTCTTCGGCAGCATTCGAAACTCTCCTCGGAAATATCGTATCGGGACTCTTTAACGATATGAAAATAAGCCCCAGGGAAATTGCTCAGATCGGACAGTATTCCGAAAACATTTACTTCGGAAAACCTTCGGGCCTGATGGATCAGACGGCGTGCTCGGTCGGCGGATTTGTATATATTGATTTTTCAAATCCCGCAGATCCCGTAATTGAAAAAATAGATTCCGATTTGTCGGATTATTCGATATGCATCACGGATACAAAGAGTGTGAGCGGTGACCAGAGTACCGAATATGCTTTGATTGTTTCCGAGATGAAAAGTGTTGCAAATGAGCTTGGCAAAGACTTTTTAAACGAAGTCGACAAGGCTGAGTTTGAAGAAAAGATGCATTCGCTTCGCGAAAAATGTTCGGGTCGTGCGATTTTAAGAGCAATGCATTTCTTTGCCGAAAACGAAAGAGTTACTCAGGTTTTAAAAGCATTAAAAGATAAAGACACGGAAATTTTTATCAAAAATGAAAACGAGTCCGGCAACTCTTCTTTTATGTATCTGCAGAATGTCAGCTCACCGATTGAGTATTTAAAGCAGGATTTACCCCTGGCACTAGCGGTAAGCGAAAACATTCTTGAAAAAGACGAAGCATGCAGAATCCACGCGTCCGGATTTTCGGGTGTGATGGAAGCGTTTGTTAAGAACGAAAATGTCGATAAGTACAAGGCGCGTCTGGAAGAAGTATTTCCCGACTGCCTCTGCAGCGTGGTTAAAATCAGAAAAGCGGGCGGTATGCGCGTTATCTGATGAGGAGAATTAATGACAAAATTCCGTAAAAGACTTTTTGAAATTGTACAGATAGGAGCGGCTAAAGATCTTTTGAGCCGTTCTTTTGATGTGATTATTTCCGTCATTATCGTACTTAATATCGTGGTTACTTTCCTGGCAACATTCAAAGAACTTAACGGAATCATGAATGTTTTAAAAGGCATTGAACTGGCGACAATCATCTTTTTTACGATTGAATATATTGCCAGACTTATAACCGCGGATTTCTTGTATCCTAACAAGACAAAGGGAAAAGCCGTACTCGCATTCATATTTTCATTTTACGGAATCATAGATTTTTTAAGTTGCTTCCCTTATTACATGCCTTTTACGACTCCGACGGGACTTGCGGTACTGCGTCTTTTCAGAGTGTTCAGAATCTTCAGACTCTTTAAAATCAATTCGCAGTTTGATGCGTTTAACGTAATAGTGAATGTTTTAAACGAACGTAAAAAACAGCTTATTTCTTCGGTTGTGCTGGTCTTAATGTTGATGCTGTCGGCTTCGATGTTAATGTACGGCGTGGAGCATGAAGCGCAGCCCGAAGTATTCGAGAATGCGCTCTCCGGCTTCTGGTGGTCGATGGCGACTGTCTTTACGATAGGCTA
>JAEEGK010002546.1_pt1 | contig 45695 bp, 40 predicted proteins | sample 8958771 | NCBI WGS metagenome assembly JAEEGK01 (sample SAMN16246547, study PRJNA631951) | gut metagenome | biome: gut microbiome; feature: rumen; material: SC-attached | host: Bos | place: Iran: Karaj | collected 2018-10 | reverse complement strand
CATCCGGATAATGGACAAGGCAAAGCTCTCTTCCTTTTACAGTACGCCCATCGTTAAAAAGTTCTTCGGCCTCATAAAGATCACCGAGTTCATAATCCAGGCCGTAATACCACTCACTTGTGGCTCCGGGAACAGGCTCGATATATGTAATTCCGTCAGTTTCTATCGGCTTTGTCTTCATATGTCAAACTCCTTTATGCTGTCAGGGAAAAAGAAAGCGTTTCCCGGACAGGAAACGCTTTGATACACAGAAAATCATTAATACAGCTTAGCACCTGCGGGTATGTGGTTATCAACCATAAGCAGGTGAAGTTCTTCTTCATCACTGTCTTTTTTGTTGTTAACGGCAGAAAGAAGCATGCCGTTGGACTCGATGCCCATCATGGCTCTGGGAGGCAGATTGGTGATGGCGATAAGAGTCTTGCCCACCAGCTCTTCGGGCTCGTAAAAAGCATGGATACCGGAAAGGATGGTCCTTTCGGTGCCGGTTCCGTCGTCAAGGGTGAACTGAAGGAGCTTCTTTGACTTGGCTACCGCTTCACACTTTAATACCTTGACCGCTCTGAAGTCGCTCTTTGAGAAGGTCTCAAAATCCACCGACTCTTCAAATAAAGGCTCGATCTTCACATTTGAGAAATCGATTTTGTCATTGGGAGTGAAAAAGCCTGTCGCCTCACTTGCGGTACTGTCGTTGGAGCCTGTATTCTTGGCAGGATTTAAGGACTTCATAGTAGGAAATAATAAGACATCACGTATGGCAGGGCTGTTCGTTAAGAGCATTGCGAGTCTGTCCAGTCCGTAGCCGATACCACCGGTGGGAGCCATACCGATCTCAAGGGCGTTAAGAAAGTCCTCATCGGTGTGGTTTGCTTCTTCGTCGCCGGCTGCAGCAAGAGCATCCTGAGCCTTGAAGCGCTCGCGCTGATCGATGGGATCGTTAAGTTCGGAATAGGCGTTGCACATTTCCCAACCGTTGATGAACAGTTCGAAACGCTCAACATAGTCGGGCTTGTCGGGTTTACGCTTGGTAAGGGGAGAGATCTCAACGGGATGGTCCATAACAAAGGTAGGCTGAACCATCTTTTCTTCGCAGAATTCCTCGAAGAAGAGATTGAGGATATCACCCTTCTTGTGGTGTGCCTCGAATTCAACATTCTTTTCTTTGGCAATCTTCCTTGCTTCTTCGTCGGAAGTGATGGCATCAAAGTCAACGCCGGCATATTTCTTTACGGCATCAAGCATGGTGATGCGCTCGAAGGGCTTGCCGAAGTCAAGTTCCACATCACCGTACATGAATTTGGTGGTGCCAAGCACTTCCTGTGCAACGGTTCTGAACATGTTCTCGGTAAGGTCCATCATGCCGTAATAATCTGTGTAAGCCTGATAGAGCTCCATAAGAGTGAACTCGGGGTTGTGACGGGTGTCGAGACCCTCGTTACGGAACACACGGCCGATTTCGTAAACGCGCTCAAGTCCGCCTACGATAAGTCTCTTTAAATAAAGTTCAAGGGAAATGCGGAGTCTTAAATCCTCATCCAGAGCATTGAAGTGAGTCTCGAAGGGACGTGCTGCGGCACCGCCCGCATTGGAAACAAGCATGGGTGTCTCAACTTCCATAAAGCCCTGTCCGTCAAGGAAACGGCGGATGGCACTGATCATCTTCGAACGCTTTACAAAGGTATCCTTGCTTTCTTCGTTCATGATAAGGTCAACGTACCGCTGACGATATCTGGTATCGGTGTCCGTAAGTCCGTGGAACTTTTCGGGCAGAATCTGTAAGCTCTTTGAAAGAAGGGTGAGGGAATCCGCATGGATCGAAACCTCCCCGGTCTTGGTTCTGAAAAGGAAGCCCGTGATACCGTAAATATCGCCGATATCGGACTTCTTAAAGTCTGCATAGGGCTCTTCACCGATCACGTCTTTTGCCACGTAAACCTGGATCTTTCCCTTTAAGTCCTGTATGTTGCAAAAAGAAGCCTTACCCATAACGCGCTTGAACATCATACGTCCCGCAATGGATACGTTGATGGGCGAAGCGTCCATTATGGCTCTTCTTTCGTTATAATCGTTATTGATAACTTCGCGGGCTGCGGCCTCATCAAGGCCTTCCGTGGAGGGGATGCTGCGTCCCGCAAGAAGCTTTGCTTCATGCTCTTCATAGAGTTTTACGCACTCGTCCGTGTGGTGAGTCTGGTTGTATTTCGTGATCTTGAAGGGGTCTCTTCCGGCCTCCTGAAGGGCGGTGAGCTTTTCGCGTCTGATCTTCAAAAGCTGGTTAATGTCCTGTTCGGGCGTTGCGTTATTGTTTTCGTTAGCCATGTTCTCTCCTTAGCGCGGTATTCTCCGTAAACGGTCTTTTATGAATAAACACAGGGAGAGCTATTAAGCTCTCCCGTTAAAAAGTCGGAATTATTATTTGGATTCGATTGCAAGTACCTTATACTTGATAACTCCCAAATCGGTCTCCACCTTAACGGTGCTTCCCTTCTTTGCTCCGATAAGTGCCTTACCAACAGGAGATTCGTTGGAAATCTTGCCTGCAAGGGAATCAGCCTCGCTGGAGCCTACGATCTTGTATTCGATTTCTTCATTGAATTCAACATCAAGAAGCTTGACCTTACAACCTACGCTGATCTTGTTGGAGTCAACCTCGTCTTCTACAACTACTTCGGCGTTCTTGAGGATTTTCTCGAGTTCTTCGATACGTGCCTCGATGTCTCTCTGTTCATCTTTGGCTGCGTCATACTCGGCATTTTCCGAAAGGTCTCCGAGTTCTCTTGCTTCCTTTATTTTCTGAGCCACCTCTTTACGTCTGCGAACCTTTAAATCCTGAAGTTCGTCTTCGTAACGGGTAAGACCCTCGTAAGTGAGAATGTTTTTCTTAGATTCCATTTTCCTGTCCTTCCGTATAAACCCCTGATTTTACCCCTGACGCAGGATGCTCCGTGCGTCAACTTTCGTATTATAATCTTAATTGTCCCATGTGTCAAGGAAAAGGCGAAAAGTCAAGCTTTTCGCCTCATTTTTAGTAAAATACGTGATTGCCGATTATGTATCCTTCTTTGTTTCCTTTACGTCTGAAGTGAGTCATGTCTCCGACGTTTGAATATCCGTTAAGTGCTTCCTTGGCAGCTTCCCAGCAGATGGCGTTGGCGCCGTAAACGTAGGTTCTCTGGAGGGAACCGGACATTGCGGGTGAGAACTGACCGGATGCGAATATTACATCGTAAACGGTGTCGGGATAAGCAGGACTTCTTACGCGGTTCATGACTACCGCACCCACCGCAAGCATTCCTTCGTAAGGCTCACCTCTGGCCTCACAGTGGATGAGGGAAGCAAGAAGCCTTAAAGTATCCTCGTCCGCTTCGATAGCCTCGTTCTGGCGCTTGAGCTTGTTCTTTTCTTCCTGCTCCTTACGCTTTCTTTCGGCAATTGCTTCCATGGTCTCTCCATGGTCTATATGGAACTTAAGGTCCACGTATTCGGCTTTAACAAAACCGTCCATTCCGTCATATGCCACGCAGACCCAGCCGTCTTCGGTTTCGTACACAACTTCCATGAGCGTGTTCTCGCTGGCGTAACCCACCAGTTCGGAATCATCGTTTGCTTCGGTCCTGATGGCGATACAGCCTGTGTTCACCACCGCATTGGTGATTCCCACGTCCTTGGCAAGGGCAACGGCATCTTCGTCAAAAAGCAGGTACTCGTTACTGCACCAGCCCACCAGTTCCCCCGACTCGATAAGGCTCCATTCTTCGCCCTTTTCAAGTACGGTACCGCCGCAGTCCTTGTAAAGCTTCCCCACAATCTTGGTGTCCGTTCCGCTTCCCGCACGTACGTTTAAAACGGATTTAACGTTTGCCATGACCAGGGTGTTGGAATCGATCACGATATCCTCAACGATCTCGACTCCGAGCTTTTCCGTGGATGCTTCGTTGTATGCACTTAAATTGAAAACTATTGATGCTCCGACGTTCTCGTCCCTTAAGATGTCTCCCGCATTTCCTGCGTAAGCCTTACAGGGAAAAAGAAAAACCGTCACCAGAAAGATCATGACGGTAAAAAGCGCATCAAGCATTCCGCTTTTTGATTTCATCTCTTACCTGACTTTCAAATCACCCGGGACTCCGGGTCAAACGCTGTCTCTTTGCTTCGTAAACAAGAACGGCTGCCGATACTGCGGCATTTAAAGATTCAAGCTTTCCCTCCATTGGGATTCTGATAAGCACATCCGCACAGGAAGTTATCTCATCGCTCAAACCGTTCCCTTCATTGCCCACAAAGAAGGCAGAAGGTCCTTTAAAATCCGTGTCAAAACAGGAATTCTCGCCCTTAAGGTGAGCCGCAAAGCAGGTAACTCCCGCTTCCTTCAGTTTTGATACGGCCTCTTCAAGATCGTTCTCGTAAACAAAGGGGACTCTGAATATCGATCCCATGGTGGAACGCACCGTTTTGGGATTGTAAATATCCACGGTACCTTCGTTCATGATGATACCGGATACTCCCGCACCTTCCGCCGTCCGCATGATGGTTCCGAGGTTTCCCGGATCCTGCAGGTTCTCAACGACAAGATATACGGGATTTCTATCCCGCCCCGCCGTAAGAATATCGGAAAGCTGCCAGCGGCGCTTTCTTACAACACAAAGAACCCCCTGAGGCGTAAGGGTGTCCGTCATTTTACGGAACACTTCATCTTTTACCATTTCATGGGGTACTTTGTCAAGTTTTTGAGATCTGTATGTGCAGCTCTCACTCACAAAGACCTGAAGGATCAGGTCCTCGGGAGCCTCCTCAAAGAGCTTGATACCCTCGATAACAAAGGCATCCTGCTCTTTTCTGGCCTTGCTTTTGGCAAGGAGCTGGATCACGTTTTTTATCTGTTTATTGTCAGTCGAAGTGATCATTTCAATGCTTACTTACTCTTGTCCGTGTTTTCGTTTCTCGAAAGCAGACGGCTTACTTCGAACTGGTAAGGATCGATGGTCTTTTCCATTGCAAGTGCTTCGTCAATGTCCATATCCATGAACTCGCCCTTACGGTAGCATACGCAACGGTTGGTCTTTCCTTCAAGAAGAATGTCTGCGGCATAGGCGCCCATGATGGACGCATAATATCTGTCCTTGCAGGTGGGGCTTCCGCCGCGCTGCATGTATCCTAAGATCGTGGCTCTCGTCTCGATACCGGTAGCGGCTTCGATCCTGCGAGCCATGGAGGTCGAGTGGCCGATGCCCTCGGCATTTATTATCAGGTGGTGAGTCTTACCGATCTTACGGTTTGCTATTATGTTGTTAACAAGCACCTGTTCGTTAAAGTCGTACTTTTCGGGAAGCAGAATGTCTTCCGCACCGTTTGCCACACCGCACCAGAGAGCGATGTAACCTGCGTTACGACCCATAACTTCGATGATGGAACATCTTTCGTGGGATGAAGAAGTATCACGGACCTTATCAATTGCCTGCATGGCCGTATTGACCGCGGTATCGAAACCGATGGTGTAATCGGTGCAGCTTATGTCAAGGTCGATGGTTCCGGGAATACCGATGGTGTTGATTCCGTGTGCGGCAAGGGCCTGGGCTCCTCTGTAGGAACCGTCACCGCCGATGACCACAAGTCCGTCGATTCCGTGCTTTTTGCAGATATCGGCTGCCTTCTGCTGAACTGCGTCTTCCTTAAATTCGGGGCAGCGTGCTGTTCCGAGGATCGTACCGCCTCTCTGAATGGTATCGGAAACGCTTGTGGCGTTCATATCCACGATCTCTTCGTTCAAAAGGCCCATGTAGCCTTTCTTTATACCCTTAACGGCCACGCCGTTATTAAGGGCCTTTCTTACCACGGCACGTATGGCCGCATTCATTCCCGGCGCATCTCCGCCGCTTGTAAGAACCGCTATGGTTTTAATTTTTTCTGCCATGTTTACCTCCGGTTACAGATACCAGTTTTGTTTGAGTAAGCTGTATGTTTTCGGCTCCGAAAGCCTGTTTTAAAGCCTCTGTCAAAGCAGGGTCGGCATCGGTAAATAAGCCGGCAAGCTTCAGATACTGTCTTTCTTTGTCAAGGTAGGCCACCACTCTGTCCTGCCCGGGAGCGGTCTTGACGATACCTTCAAGTTTATCTTTATTTGCCTCAAAATCGGCCCTGTCTTTAAATCTGACCCATACCTCTCTGGGAATGTCGTCAAAGGGAATAAGGCGCTCCAAAATGAGCTTTCCGTCCTTGTCTTCCTCGACACTGACTCTTCCTTCGATGAAGACCTTCGCGTCCTGTTCCATCAGCCGGCTATACCTGTCATAGTCGTTGGGGAAGACTATCACCTCCACCGTTCCGTAGAGATCTTCCAAAGTAAGAAAAGCCATGGCACGGTTTGTTTTGGTGTATTTTATGGTCTTCTCGGCTATCATGCCTCCGATGGTCGCCTTTGCCCCATCTAATATTTTAACCTCATCCGTATCGGGGTCAAGCATAAAATCAGCGGCGGTGGCGGTAACGTTGTTTTTAAGGAGCGTGCGGTAATCTTCCAGCGGATGTCCGGAAACGTAGATCCCCAGCACCTCCTTTTCGAAGTTGAGCTTGGATTCTTTGCTGTATTCTCCTACGTCCGGAAGACTTTCCTTAAAGTCCTCTTTTGCTTCGTCCGAAACAAAATCGAAAAGGGTAATCTGGCCCTCCGCCTGTCTTTTGCCGGATGCGATGTTGTCCATGATGCGCACATATACGCTCATGTACTGTTTTCTGGTGCCGCCCAGAGAATCAAGGGCTCCGGCCTTTATAAAGTTTTCCATGGCCCGCTTGTTAAAGTCATAGCCTGACATTCTGCTTGCCAGATCCGTAAGGCTTTGGTAAGGGCCGTTCAGTTCTCGCTCTTTTACCAGTCCGTCGATGACGTTCCTGCCGACGCTCTTTATGGCGGTGAGGGCGTAGCAGATCTTCCCGTCGATGACCGTGAAGGAAGCCTCACCCACGTTGATGTCGGGGGGCATGATGGTGACACCCATGTTCCTGCATACGTTGATGTACTCGGAAACCTTTCCCGCATTATCAATAACACTGGTCATAAGGGCCGCCATGAATTCCACGGGGTAATAGCGCTTTAGGAACGCAGTCTGATATGAAACCACGGCATAGCACGCAGCATGGGACTTATTAAAAGCATACTGCGCGAATGTTAACATTTTCTTATAAATCTCCGAAGCGGCGTTCTCATCGATGCCCTTTGCCACACATCCGGGCACGCCTTCCTCCGGATTACCGTAGATAAAGTTCTGTCTTTCGACCTCCATCACGTGCTGTTTCTTTTTACTCATGGCCCGTCGGACCAGATCGCTTCGGCCCAGGGTGTAACCGCCCAAATCACGCACTATCTGCATGACCTGCTCCTGATAAACGATACAGCCGTAGGTGGCATCAAGAATGGGTTTCAGTTCCGGCGTAAGATATGTGATGGAGCTTTCGTTTTCTTTGCCCTCGATGTACTGCGGAATAAAATCCATGGGACCGGGTCTGTACAAAGAAATGCCTGCAGTCACATCCTCAAGGCTCTTGGGCTTAAGTTCCTTAAAGAAGGTCTTCATTCCGGCGCTTTCAAGCTGGAACACGCCTTCGGTGCGTCCCGAACCCATAAGACCCAGAACCTCCGGGTCCGCGTAATCTATGTTGTCGATGTCGATGTGCTTTCCCGTGGATTTTTCAACGAGAGCCACCGCATCTCTTATAACCGTAAGTGTACGAAGTCCCAAAAAGTCCATCTTTAAAAGGCCCAGTTCTTCAAGGGTAGTCATGACATACTGGGTGGTGATGGAACCGTCGGCACCGCGCTGCAGGGGAACGTATTCGTCCGCAGCCTCGGGGCAGATCAGGACGCCCGCCGCATGCATGGAAGTATGTCTCGGAAGGCCTTCAAGGCGCTTGCACATGTCTATGAGATAATGAACCTCGGGATCCTCTTCATAAAGATTTTTGAACTCGGGATTCATGGTGAGTGCTTTTTCAAGGGTGATATTCAGTTCGTTGGGAACCATTTTGGCGATCTGGTCCGCTCTCTGGTAAGGCATGTCAAGAACACGCGCCACGTCCCTGATAACGCCCCGGGCCGCCAGGGTACCGAAGGTAACGATCTGGACCACCTTCTCCGTGCCGTATTTGCGCCTTACATAGTCGATGACCTCCTGCCTGCGTTCGAAGCAGAAGTCAATATCGATATCGGGCATGGATACGCGCTCGGGATTTAAGAATCTTTCAAAAAGCAGGTTAAATCTGATGGGGTCGATGTTGGTTATCTTAAGGCAATAAGCAACGATGCTTCCGGCGGCGGAACCTCGTCCCGGTCCCACCATTATCTTGTTTTCTTTGGCGTAGTTGATGAAATCCCAGACTATCAGGAAATAATCAACAAATCCCATATTGTTGATGACGCTGAGCTCATAATCAAGGCGCTCCCTGTGCTTCTCCGCATCTGCTCCGTACCTTTCCAAAAGGCCGTCATCACAGAGCTTTTTAAGATATTCAAATGAGGTATAGCCCTGAGGTGTGTCGTACCTGGGCAGCTTTCTCGTTTTATCGATCTCGACATTGCATCTGTCGGCGATCTTCTGGGTGTTTTCAAGAGCCTCAAGTGCATAGGGAAACAGAGCGCGCATCTCCTGCTCACTCTTTACATAGAATTGACCGCCCTCGTATTTAAGGCGGTTTTCGTCCTTCATGGTCTTACCCGTCTGGAGACAAAGCAACAGTTCGTGAGGCTTCGCATCCTCGGCATAAGTGTAGTGCACGTCGTTGGTGCACACAAGATCGATGCCCAGTTCCTTGCTGAGCGTCAGGAGTCCTGAATTTACCACCCTCTGCTCTGCGTAGCCGTGGTCCTGAAGTTCGAGATAATAATGATCTTTTCCGAAGCAGTTTAAGTATTTTTCCGCACACTTTCTTGCTTCTTCCATGTCACCTTTGCGGATGGCTCTCGGAAGTTCCCCCGCAAGACACGCAGAAAGCACGATAATACCTTCTTTGTACTTTTCAAGCACCTCAAAATCGACTCTCGGACGATAATAATATCCTTCCGTAAAGCCGATGCTGACTATCTTGCAAAGATTGGCGTAACCCTTATTGTTTTCCGCAAGCAGCACAAGATGGTGGTAACGCTCGTCTCCGATATTTGCTTCTTTGTCAAATCTGGAACCCGGTGCGACATAGACTTCGCACCCGATGACAGGCTTGATTCCCTCTTCCAGGGCAGCCTTGTAGAAATCAATGCAGCCGTACATGACTCCGTGGTCGGTGATAGCCGCAGAGTTCATGCCCAGTTCTTTAACGCGTTTAACGTATTCTTTTATTTTGTTCGAACCGTCCAGCAGGGAATATTCCGTGTGGACGTGAAGATGCACAAAGGACATAAGGCGCGGTATCCTCCGAAATGATTACGGGGATATTATATCATCAAGAAACCCTTTACTCAACCGAATCGTTTCCGTAAATACAACAAAAAACACCCCGGAGGAAAAGTCCTTCCGGGGTGAGTCTGTTATGAATTGTTATGATTTAGAGATACTTTTTAAGGGCTTCAGCCTTATCTGTTTTCTCCCACGGTACATCGATGTCGGTGCGTCCGAAGTGACCGTATGCAGCCGTCTGCTTGTAGATGGGTCTGCGAAGATCAAGCATCTTGATGATTCCTGCGGGACGAAGGTCGAAGTTCTCTCTTACGATCTCGGTGATCTTTGCATCGGAAAGTTTACCGGTACCGAAGGTATCAACCTGAACGGAGGTGGGCTGTGCAACGCCGATTGCGTAGGAAAGCTGAATTTCGCACTTCTTTGCAAGTCCTGCTGCTACAACGTTCTTTGCAACGTATCTGGCTGCGTAAGCTGCGCTTCTGTCAACCTTGGTGCAGTCCTTTCCCGAGAAAGCACCGCCGCCGTGACGAGCATATCCGCCGTAGGTGTCTACGATGATCTTACGTCCGGTAAGACCTGCGTCTCCGTGAGGTCCGCCGATAACGAAACGTCCGGTGGGGTTGATAAAGAACTTGGTATTTTCATCCACCATTTCCTTGGGAAGGATGGGGTCGAAGACATATTTCTTGATATCCTTATGGATCTGCTCCTGGGTAACGTCCTCATCATGCTGAGTGGAGCAAACAACTGCCTCAAGTCTGACGGGCTTGCCGTTTTCATCATATTCTACGGAAACCTGGGTCTTTCCGTCGGGACGAAGGTACTTTAATGTTCCGTCCTTACGCACCTTGGTAAGCTGCAAAGCAAGCTTGTGCGCAAGTGAGATGGGATAAGGCATAAGTTCGGGAGTTTCGTCGGTTGCGTAACCAAACATCATACCCTGGTCGCCGGCACCCGTATCAAGGTTATCCTTAAGAGCGCCTTCCTTAGCTTCGAGTGCTTTGTCAACACCCATTGCGATGTCGCTCGACTGCTCGTCGATTGCAACAAATACGGCGCAGGTGTTGCCGTCAAAGCCGTACTCGGATTTGGTATATCCGATTTCCTTAACTGTATCGCGGACAATTGACTGAATGTCAACGTATGCGTTTGTGGTTATTTCACCGGTAACAAGCACGAATCCCGTGCAGGCAGCGGTTTCGCAGGCAACACGGCTCATGGGGTCGCTTGCCATGCAGGCGTCAAGAATCGCGTCGGAGATTGCATCGCAGACTTTGTCGGGATGTCCTTCGGTAACGGATTCTGAAGTAAAAAGTCTTTTTTCCATTTTCTTTCCTTTCTTTGTTGGGATTGAAACAGTTGCAAAAAGAAAATCCGCTTATCATTATATAATAAGCGGATTAAAATATTATCACCATTTCAATCCTCTTATTGTTCGAATCGGGCACTGTTGCCCTGCTCGCTCAGGCAGGCACCTTCCGTAAGGGGGTTGCCGTGGCTTCTTAGGTCCTATGTACCTCCACCACTCTGAATAAGAGACAAAACAATATTACTACCGCAAACCGATGCAGTCAAGGTGTCTTGCGCTTTTTGAATATAAATTATATAATATATAGACAGTAGGCTCATTATGATGAGGAAAGCACATGAAAAGAATCAGCACAACACAGCTTACCCCCGGCATGGTTACCGCCGAGGATGTCTACACTTACACGAATCAGTTGCTTATTCCCAAAGGAACGGTTTTAAGCGATAAGGCTATTACCCGGCTTGAATTCTATTCCATCATAAACGTGCGCATCGACGACGAACGGGACAAAAATTTCAACTCCGTTCCCGAATTCTACGAAGACAAATCATACGCCGAGCGTATCAAGGCAAGCCCTGAATTCCTCGAATTCAAGGCTCGTTTCGACGCAGAGGTTCCAAAGTTTCAGACCATGCTCGACAACGCGGCAGTCAACAAGATGCCTATCAATCTGGATTCCCTGTTGGATTTTGCTTTAAATCTCATATATTCGCCAAACGGCTACTTAAGCGTATTCGATATGCTCCACAACATGCGTCAGTATGACGATCTGACCTATGTTCACAGCATCAACGTAGCTCTTATGTGTAACGTGTTTTCCAGATGGCTCAAGATGTCCGAAGCCGAAACCAAGATGGCTACTCTCTGCGGTCTTCTTCACGATATCGGAAAGGTTGCGGTTCCGGAAGATATAATCAAGAAACCCGGCAAGCTTACCGAAAGCGAGTACACCATAGTTAAGAAACACACCTTCGAAGGCTACAACTCCCTTAAGAAGCACAACGCTCCGGAGCACATTCTGAACTCCGCACTGATGCACCATGAACGTTGCGACGGTTCGGGATACCCCTTCGGGATCAGGGATTCCAAGATCGATCCCTTCGCCAAGATGGTTGCCATCGTTGACGTATACGACGCCATGACCAGCGCCAGAGTTTACCGCGGTCCCATGTGTCCCTTTAAGGTAATCGATATCTTCGAGAACGAGGGACTTCAGAAGTATGACACGCACTACATCATGACCTTCCTTGAGAATATCGTTAACACCTATATGTTAAACCGCGTTAAGTTAAACGACGGTCGTGTGGGGGATGTAGTATTCGTAAACCGTGCAAGTCTCGCAAGACCTACAATCAAGTGCGCGAACGAATTTATCGACCTGTCCGCGGAGCCCGGTCTCTACATTGAAGCAATTATCTGATTCATCGTTAAATTTAATAAAAAAGAGCCGTACGTTCCGTACGGCTCTTACTTTTGCTTAAACTGCATGTAATCTGAATTTCTGAAGGTCTCTCGGGCTTTCGATCTTCTCGATGTCTGCTCCCAGATTTCTTAACTTTTCAACGAAATCCTCATATCCGCGTTCAACATAGAAGATATCGTCCACCACAGTAACTCCCTCTGCCGCAAGTCCCGCAACCACCAGTGCTGCGCCTGCGCGAAGGTCGGGTGCCACGATATTTGCTCCCGTGTATTTGGAAACACCCTCGATGATAGCTGTGTTTCCTTCGACTCTGATGTTGGCTCCGAGTCTGGTAAGCTCGTCAACGTAACGGAATCTGTTTTCGAAGATGCTCTCCGTTACTATACTGGTTCCTTCGGCAAGTCCCAAAGCAACCACTATCTGAGGCTGCATATCCGTGGGAAATCCGGGATAGGGAAGTGTCTTTACCTGAGTGTGTCTGAAGGGTCTTGAAGCCATAACTCTGATGGTATCGTCCTCTTCATTCACATCGCATCCGATTTCCTTCAGCTTTGAAGTAATGGACTCAAGGTGCTTGGGGATCACGTTCTTTATAAGGACATCACCTTTGGTGATGGCTGCTGCCAGCATGAAGGTTCCGGCTTCGATCTGATCGGGAATAATCGAATAATGTGCTCCGTGAAGTTTGCTTACGCCCTTGATACGGATAACATCGGTACCTGCACCCTTAATGGATGCGCCCATGCTGTTTAAGAAGTTTGCCACATCAACGACATGGGGCTCCTTTGCAGCATTTTCGATATATGTCTGGCCTTCTGCCAGGACCGAAGCAAGCATTACGTTGATGGTAGCTCCGACGGAAACCACGTCAAGATAGATATGACTGCCTTCCAGTTTCTTTGCCGAGCAGACGAGACATCCGTGCTCGATCTCCACATCGGCACCAAGAGCTCTGAAGCCTTTGATGTGCTGGTCCACCGGTCTGGAACCGATGTTGCATCCGCCGGGAAGAGCGACCTCAGCCTCGTGATATTTTCCGAGAAGCGCTCCCGCAAAATAATAGGAGCCTCTGATCTTTTTGATTCCGTCATTGTCAAGAACACTTGATGTAACGGTAGAACCGTTGATCCTGACGGTGTGCCTGTCAACCTTTTCAACATACGCACCGAGGCTTTTAAGAGCATCGATCATTATGTTGGTATCGGATAAATCCGGCACGTTCTCTATTTCGACAATCTCATCTGCCATAAGTGCTCCCGCAAGAATACCGAGAGCAGCATTTTTGGCTCCGCCGATTTCAACCTCGCCCACAAGATGAACTCCGCCCCTTACTGCGTACTGTTCCATAAACGATTCCTACCTGTCAATCGTATCCTCCCAAGGGGAGAATAACAAAATCTTACAATACTAAACTGATATATCACAAAACTCGCATTTTGTCAAAATTGCCCTATCTCGAAATGTACTTAAGCGGGTCAACGGCCTTGCCGCCGATACGGATCTCGAAGTGCAGGTGAGGTCCCGTAGCAACACCGGTCATACCGGAAAGACCGATCTTCTGACCCTGGGATACGTAAGAGCCTGCGCTGGTAAGAACTCGGCTCAAGTGAGCGTATCTGGTCTGTCTGCCGTCAGGGTGAGTAATAAATACGACGTTACCGTAGCTTGCCATCCATCCGGCGTATGTAACCTTACCGCCGCAGGAAGCAACAACGCTGGTACCGATGGGGCAGCCCCAGTCAACAGCGTTGTGGTAACTGGTCATACCGGAAATAAGTACTGTTCTGTATCCGAAGCGGCTGGTAATTACACCGCCCGAAATAGGCTTAATGTAGGTAGGCGGAACTTTGGTTCCCTTTTCAACGATCTTGGGAATCGCGTCCACAACGATTTCTTCCATAACAACTTCGGTGGAAACCACGGTGTTGTTTTCATAGATCGTTTTCTTGACGGCCTTACGATATCCGGAGGAAGGATCCTGAAGAGTCTTCTCCGTGGTGGTATACCAGTCGTCGTTATACTTATAGATCACGGGAGCCTCATAGCTTTCTTCGTAATATTTGATCTCCTCGTAATATACGGAAAGCTCGGGCTTGGGCACCGTGATGGTAATCTCATCGCCGACACGGATGATGGATCTGACGCTTTCGATGTTATCGTTAAGCGCGATGATCTCATCGATGCTGATGCCGGTCTTGTTGGATATACCCGAAAGAGTATCTCCCGGCACAACCTCGTAGATCTTCTTTTGTTCTTTGTCCTTGGTGACTTCGGCAATGGCCTGGTCTATGGGAGTAATCTGGCTTTCGGGAAGGTAGGAAGGAACCACTTCCACGGTATTGGCAAAGGAAACGTTGGCAATCTCGTTTACGTCCTTATAATCGTCGAGGTTTTCTTCTCTTTCGGGAGAAGCATTGTCAACGACCTTCTCGAAATCGCTGAAGAAGCCGCAGTCCTCAAGATAATCGGATGCATATCTGGGTCCGGAGGTTTCCTTTTCCTCGGTCTTGATTATTTCGGGAATAAGTATCGGAAGCTCTCTTTCCGAATCCGCGATCAAAGAAACATTGAAGGAAGTATCGCTTACGTATCGTCTGATGGAGGCCTCCAGCAGATCCGTGACCTCACTGAGGGAAGAAACATTGACCATGTATTCATCGATCTTGACGGTGTAGGAACGCTGCATGGTTTCCTTAATGGAGGAACTGTATTCTTCGATGATCTTGCCGATCATCTCGTCCTCATCATCGGCCTTGCCGCGAAGGACTTCCTTCCCCACCAGTTCACTGTCGGCTTCGATCATAACAATGCCCGGCTCCTCATTTAAGACGATCCTCCTGGCTGTACGCATGATCTTGTCGGCCTGCTCGGAATCCCTGACCTGACCGATCTCTCTGTTGTTGATAAAAAGGGTGAAAATGTTATTGCCGACGCTCCGAACGGGTTCAAAGCAGGGCAAAAAGAAAGCGGCAAGCGCAATTGCAAGCAAAGAAATACGTAAATGTGCCACCTTACATTTTTTATGATAACGTGAAATTAAGACCATTGGAATACTACCCGACGATTACCGCGAAATGCGGATAACCCCTTATATGTAAACGGCTCCGTTAAGAGCCGGATAAGCCTGTCTGCTAATAAAATCTTAATTAATTCTATCAGCAAAATGTTCTGTTGTAAAGTGCGGTGAGATATGATAATATCTTTTCAGTACATATGTTCGGGTGGATCATGGACCATATTTTCTTTCACATCGATGTGAATTCCGCATTTTTAAGCTGGACCGCATCGGATAATCTTAATAAGGGCGAAACCCTCGATCTTCGTACAGTTCCGGCCATCATCGGCGGGGATCGTGACAAGCGCCACGGAATAGTCCTGGCCAAATCCATCCCCGCCAAGCGCTACGGTATCGAAACTGCGGAGCCTGTGGCTTCGGCTCTCAGAAAGTGCCCGGGGCTTATAGTTGCTGCCCCCGACTTTCGCATGTATTCCGCCAAAAGCCATGCCATGTTCGAATATCTTTATTCCCTCACCTCAGACATAGAGCCCGCCAGCATTGATGAGTGTTACCTCTATTTTACGCCCATAGCCCATCGCTACGAATCTCCCCTTGCGGCCGCCACTATGATACGCGACCACATAAGAGAGACTCTGGGCTTTACCGTAAACATCGGTATCTCCGACAGGAAGGTCCTTGCCAAGATGGCTTCCGACTTTCAAAAGCCGGATAAGACCCACACTCTTTATTCATGGGAGATCAAAGAAAAAATGTGGCCCCTTCCCGTAAGAGACCTGTTCCTTTGCGGAAAATCCGCCGCCGCGGCTCTTTCAAAGCTTGAGATAAAAACCATAGGCGATCTTGCCACCACCGATCTTTCGGTCCTCACTTCCCACCTTAAAAGCCACGGAAAGACTCTGTGGGAATTTGCCAACGGAATTGATGATTCCATGGTGGTTACCGAGCCACCCGAAGCTAAGGGCATCGGAAACTCAACCACCGTCGAACGGGATATAACCGACAGGGCAGAGGCCTCCCGCGTGCTTTTTTCTCTCTGCGAGTCCGTGTCCGACCGTCTTCACAAACACGGCTTTAAAAGCATGTTGGTCACCGTTGAGATCAAATATTCAAATTTCAGATCCTGTTCGAAACAGGCCGGCCTTCCTGCACCCATAGAAACCGCAGACGCCCTTCACGGGGCGATCATGCCTCTTTTTGACGAGCTTTGGAATTCGGACCCGATAAGACTTTTGGGCGTCAGAGCCACCAAACTTGTGGATTCGTCGGAACCGCTCCAAATGTCCATTTTTGATTTCGAAGCCGAGAAAAAAGCCACCGACGATGCTTTGTCCGGGCTTTCCGAATCAAACATCACGGACAGCGAACGCTCCCTTAAACTTGAAAACGCCCTCCGGGAGATCCGTGGGCGTTTCGGAAAAGACTCTGTTAAACGTGGTCTTTGATTATTTGTTTTTCTTTTGAACGGAATAGCCGAACTTCCCGAGTTCCTTACCGAGGGTGTAGTACTTTCCGTGGGAGTAAGCCACCGGATCCGAATCCTCGAAATGAAATCTTCCGTTCTCATCCATATATTTCTCATCCGCATGAACCGCCACCACTTCTCCGTAAAAGATGGTATGGGTCCCGAGGTCTTCGTGCTTTTTGACAACACACTCGATACATACGGGGCACTCATCGATCATGGGTGCTTTTATTATCTTGCAGGGCTTGGGGGTAAAGCCCGTCGCCTTCCATTTGTCCGTGTCCCTTCCGCTCTTCACTCCGCAAAGGTCCATTCCGAATACCGTGTCCGCATTCGTGAGGTTTACACAGAACTCTCCGCTTTCAATCAGCATCGGATAGGAGAAGCGTTCCTTGCGAACCGAAATTGAGATCATGGGCGGGTCGGAGTTGATGGTTCCTGCCCACGCAAGGGTGATTATATTCGATCTGCCCGATCTGTCGCTTACGGTAACCATGATCACGGGCAGGGGATAAAGCATGTTTCCCGGCTTAAACTCAACTTTACTCATTACATTGACCTAGAAAGAAATGATATTCAGAGAAATAAGGAGCTGCGCGATGATCCCTACCATCGAAACGCCGCTGAATACAAGAGCGATGATGGCGATGGGCTTGGTTCCGCGAACCTTCTTTTCCATGCGGCGATGTTCGGCAGCAATTGCTTCGGACTGTTGTTTCAGTTCTTCAACTATGGAAGCCTGAACGTTTCTGTAAACGCGTACGTTTTCTTTGTGCACGTTCTCTTCCTGATTTTTGAAGGACTCTTCCATCTGAGCCTTCAGACCGTCCATGGCTTCCGTAAGGGTTGAAATCTCTTCGGTGGAAACACCCGAAGCACTTCCCGCATCCTCAAGTCTTTCGATGGCGCCCTTTGCAAGCTGAGTGGTAAGTTCGTTGATCTCCGCACATTTAAGGCTGAGTCTCTTCATTTCTTCGACACTCGCTTCAAGTGCTTTGATCCTTTCCTTTGATTCTTTAAGTGTTCTTGCCTCTGCTTCGGAATTGGCCTTTATAACCTCACCGGCTGAGCCGAATTTCTGCGCGATTCTATCCATGAAACCGTCCATTTTTCTTCCTCCAAACATGTCATTACCCCTCCGAATAACCAAGACTCTGAACTTCCTGATTCAAAAGCAGCATGCGGTCGTCAAGCCTTGATACCATCTGTGCGCAGGCAACCAGTTCTTCCCTGATGTCCTCGGGAACGTTGCCTTCGAATTTATAGTTAATCTTATGTTCAAGACTCGCCCAGAAGTCCATGGCAACGGTACGAATCTGAATTTCAACCTTGGTGTGAACTATCTTGTCCGAAAGGAATATGGGTATGGTCACCAGCATGTGATAACTCTTATAACCGCTTGCTTTCGGGTTCTTGATGTAGTCCCTGACTTCGATGACCTTGATGTCCGACTGGTTCGAAAGCATCTCGGCTATCTTATAAATGTCGTTCGTAAAAGAACAGATCACGCGGATACCGGCAATATCGTTAACGTAAAGAACCATGTTTTCGATGGTGGATTCCTTGCCGTATTTCTTTAATTTTTTGACTATACTCTCGGGTGTTTTGATCCTGGATTTGATGTGCTCTATGGGGTTGTACTGATGTACGCTCTGAAGCTCGTCATTAAGGATCTCAAGTCTTGTATTTATTTCTTTAAGTGCAGAATTATAAACAAGCGTAACCTCGTTCCAGGTCTGCACTTCGTTGTTGTGCTCTTCGCTTTCGGCCATTCCTCGGTCTCTCCCTTCCTTTATCAGCAAAAGTGTCCTGTATTCCCGATTGTTCCAAGGCATGTAATCATCGCCGGAAATGATTTTTTTGCTCTTTTCTATGGCTTCCTCAATGGGCATCAGGGCCACATGCATGTTTTTCCTGATCTCCCCCGGAGTGTATTTCGGCTCTGATATGCTGTCATCCACATCACAAAGAAAGATCTTGCTGATCTGATGCCATAGTGCGCGTTCCTTGAAGGAATCACGCTTTTCTTCTATCGTATAAAACAGTCGCACGGTCTCGGGGCGCACCCGCCTGCCGGTCTCTTCCAGTACCTCACGAACCAATGTCTCGATCTCCGTTTCATTTCCTTCCATTCCGCCCCCGGGTAACTTGATCTCGCCGTTTCCCGTTTCGACCACAAGCAGCTTTCCATCCAAAAAGATAACGCCTCTCATCGATCTTCGCTCGATAACCGGCATATCCTCAGAGTAGTTGCCCGAATCCAAAAGCAGATAGTTGTCCATGAAAAGACCCTCCGTGCTTTTCCATTATACCATAAATAATCTAATGCGACTCAACTTTGCTTTCTTTTATTTCCCTGTATATTATAAATAAACAAAAGGTACGTGTAAACACGAAAGTCCTTAAGAACTTTTTAGGAATTTTTCAGAAATTAAGTCCTTGTACCGTATAGAAAAAGATGCTATATTATAGTTGATTGTAAGATGTACATTTCTATGGAGGCAGTTACTGATGGTAAGCCAAAAAGTGGTGATCAAAAACCCTACCGGACTACACCTAAGACCCGCAGGTATCCTATGTAAGGAAGCTATGCAGTTTAAATCGCTTATTACTTTTTCGTATCGGGAAAACACAGCCAACGCCAAAAGTGTATTGAGTGTCCTCGGCGCCTGTGTCAAATGCGGTGATGAGATCGAATTCGTGTGTGACGGTGAAGACGAGGATGAAGCATTGGAAAAGCTGATTCAGGTCGTCGAAAGCGGCCTCGGCGAATGATTTTTGAGTACACACCCCTGTTCCCCTGCGGAATGGGGGTTCTTTTTATCTTATTGTGTTATACATGTATTCAAAGAAACACTACGTGTTTCAACATATAAGGAGGCAAAACATGCTTAACTACAAACGCTATCGCAGAAACCCTGTGATCCGTTACCCCGAGAGGGAATGGGTCAACAGGGAAATCGAACACGCACCCATCTGGTGCAGTGTCGACTTAAGAGACGGAAATCAGGCGCTGATCGACCCCATGGTCGTCGGTGAAAAGGTTGAGCTGTTCCTATACATGGTGAAGATGGGCTTTAAGGAGATCGAAGTAGGTTTCCCCGCAGCCAGCCAGATCGAATACGATTTTCTTCGTGAACTCATCGACAGGAAACTCATTCCCGACGATGTCTGCGTTCAGGTGCTTACCCAGTGCCGCGAAGAGCTTATCGACCGGACATTTGAAGCCATCAGGGGCGTAAAGAAAGCTATCGTCCACATCTACAATTCCACATCCGTTTTGCAGCGCGACGTGGTTTTCCACAAGAACAAAGAAGAGATCAAGCAGATTGCCATCGACGGCACCCGCATGGTAAAGGAGCGTGCCAAGGATTTCGACGGTGAGATCATCCTCGAATACTCTCCCGAATCCTTCACCGGAACCGAGCCTGAGTACGCACTTGAAGTCTGTGAAGCAGTTCTTTCCGAATGGGGCGCTTCACCTGAAAATAAGGTCATCATCAACCTGCCTTCCACCGTTGAAATGACCACTCCCAACGTTTACGCCGATGTTATCGAATGGGAAAGCAAACATTTTAAGGACAGGGATTCCATTATCTTAAGCATACATCCCCACAATGACCGGGGTACAGGCGTTGCCGCCACCGAACTTGCGCTGCTGGCAGGTGCCGACCGCGTTGAAGGTACCCTTTTCGGAAACGGAGAAAGAACGGGTAATGTGGACATCCTCACGGTTGCTTACAACATGTTTTCCCAGGGTATCGACCCCAAACTTGAGCTTTCACACATCAACGAGACCATCGAAATATATGAGCGTCTCGTAAAGATGCCTGTTCACCCCAGGCACCCCTATGCAGGAAAGCTTGTATTTACGGCATTTTCCGGTTCTCATCAGGATGCCATCAACAAAGGCGTTCAGGCCATGAGGGAAAGAAAGAGCGAATACTGGGAGGTTCCCTACCTTCCCATCGACCCTGCGGATATCGGAAGAGAATATGAGCCCATCGTCCGAATCAATTCCCAGTCCGGCAAGGGCGGCGTTGCCTTTATCATGGATACCTACTTCGGATTCAAGCTTCCCAAGGGCATGCACAAGGAATTTTCCAATGTCATTCAGGCCATATCCGAAAAGCAGGGCGAAGTTTCTCCGGAAGAGATCATGGATGCTTTTTCCGCAGAATATCTCGACAGAAAAGAGCCCTATTGCTTCAACAAGATCCATGTACAGGACTTCGAAGGCCAGCGTCGTGAGGACTTCGACACAAGCGTTGAAGTGCTTTACACCGACCACGGTGTTGAAAAATCCTTCACTGCGGACGGTAACGGACCTATCGACGCAGTTAAGCGCGGACTCATACAGTCCCTTGGCATCAACGTCAAGATCCTTGATTACGAAGAGCACGCTCTGCAGGCAGGTTCCAATTCAAAGGCTGCTGCCTACATCCACCTGCTTAACGTGGACACCGGCGATGTAACCTACGGCGTCGGCGTAAGCTCCAACATCACCAGAGCTTCCGTAAGAGCCATCTTCTCCGCTCTCAACAGACTCTTTAAATAAGCAAAACTTAAGGCGGCACCCTTCGATGCCGCCTTTCTTTATTCTACTTTACCGTCAGGAACGCATGCTCTTCAAAGCTGATGCTTTCTGTTAGTTTCAGGAAATCCTGCTCCCCGAAAATCTTGGGGTTCAAATATACTATGTAGCAAAAGAGCCCGCCTTCTTTTTCTGCTATGGCAAAATACCACTCGTTGTCGGGGCCTCTGTCAAGCTTACCCAAAAATCTTTCGATAACCACATCGCCCAGTTTGATCGGGTCATATTCGGTTTCTTTGCTTACAGAGGGTTGTCCTTCGTCATACATCTCTACGCCGCCGTATGACTGCTCTTCAGCTGTAAATCCGGTATTGCCCCAGTCGTGGATAATATCCTCGCCCTGTTTGATAAGATAAGCGCCGCCGCGGGATCCTATCCACGACCTGTATTCGCTTAAACCGTATCCCTCGGGAAGATCAAAGGTGATATAGTCACTCATGGGAATATGGCCGTTAAGAACGTGTTCTATATTTCCAAGTCTGATGTCTCCTGCCGCTTTCTCATAAAACGGCTCGTCAAACGGCGACAGAGAAAGATAATCCTCGCTAAAAACTATGGCCGCCTGCAGATACTGATAATCGATTACTCGGAGATACATGCGCTCTCCTTCATAAAGAAACGGTATATGGCACTGAAGCACTGCATTAGCATCGCGCTTGGGCAATTCCGTGTATTGTTTTATGTCGGTGATTGTCAATGCGTCGTGTTTTTTCGATAATTCAATCACCGCTTCCGCATCAAGCACGGGTTTGCCTTCATCCGATGTCTTTCCGGCATCCGAACTGTCTGTTTCCTTATTTTCAACAATGTTCGAAGCTTCGCTTGCGCTTACCGATGTAACCGTGCTTACGGATGCCCCGCCGTTATCGATTGAAGCAGCGCTTCCACCGGAAGCCGTCCCGGATTTGCACCCCGAAAGAAAAAGCAAAACTGCCAGCGAAATTATCGCCGTTTTTCCCATTCTCATACTCGTACCCTCATCTATGCATATAATTGGGAATTCCATTCCCGTAAAAATCATAAAGCAACACGAAATACGTGTCAATTGACAACGGCGGAAACTATACACTACTTTATTCCATTTGCAAACGAGTCGGATTGGGCTATAATATGAGGGAAGCGGAATGCTTTGGGGGATATATGAGTATAATTGGGGAAAATATCAAAAAATATCGTACGGCAAATAATCTTACGCAAAAAGATTTAGCCGACCATCTGCATATCACACCTTCGACTCTTTCACGATGGGAAAACGGAAGCCGAATGCCTTCATCCGAGGATATCGACAATATTTCCGCTTTCTTTTCAGTTCCTCGCTCGGCAATATGTCCCGAAGATACAATTGTCATTAAGAAATCTCATCTGAAAATCTTTTTGCTTTCGTTTGTAATCGTATTCTTAATAATCGTCGGCATCTGTACCTACAAATATTTCAAAGAAGACCGTTATACGCTCATAGCCAAAGAATCATGCCCCGATTTCTACGGTGATTCGGCATTATTGCACCACTATATTTTACCTTCAAATTATTCTTATGAATCTTTTGTTTCATTCTGTGCCAAACTCCAAAAACAGGTTGAGCATTCGGATGACACGGAATACGGCTCCTACGTTTTCTATTTCTACAAAAACAAAGAAGATTACCCCGATAATTATGAACTCTATTATATGGCCAGAAGAGTCAGCGGAAAAACTTTGATTTCCCGGAAACAATAAGCAAGTTTCCACCTGTGTCAAATGTGTTTCCGACATTGTCAATCGTGTTTCCTGCAATGTCAATTGCCTTTTTCCTTTGCATATCCTAGGATTTAATTGTCAACGTTGATATATTTCATTTTTAGGTTAAAACAATGGGGCTTGCGCAATCTGACGCAAGAAAGGAGTAAAAACATGAAGAATCGTTTATTCAGAACTTTAAACCGCCTGCTGATTTCTTTTTGCATTATAATATCAACTTTGGCGGTATCTGCATGCGGCGAGAACAAATACAACAACTGTAATGAGGTCACCATCTCCGGTAAGACGCTTAAATTCGGCATGACGGAAGCAGAAATTACTGCTTTGCTCGGAGAACCCAACGGTGGGCGCGAAGAAGGTGCCGACGGAATCAAGCTTACATATGAAGGACTTTCTTTTCTCGGTTATGAAGTAGGCACTTTATCACTTTATATCCAAAACGACAAAACCGACTCCAATCCAAAATCCGTCAAAAACCGCGGGCTATACTACATTAACATAGGTATGCCCTGGGCTGTTGAAAGCGCATTGATGCAAAGATTGGAAAAGGAATACGGCAAATTCGTCAGAGATGATACAAACCTGTTAAAAGGAGCTCCTTATGGCGATCACGGTTTCTTCATATACACCTATTATTTTGACAAATCGCAATTGTCAACTCTTAAGAAGGCGGATGCAGATAAAGTGAAAGCACTTTATGAATCGATAAGTACAGATTCTCTGACGGATAATTCCCGTCTCGCAGACTGGAAAGTATGGGGAAATACCGATAATAAGGGAATTACCCTTATCATCGATGGGAATCTTGCTGCCATATATAACCGCTGCATTAAATAAAGCGGAATGCTTTAGGAGGAACAAAGAAAAATGGGGAATCGCTTATTCAAAATTGCAACTCGTCTGCTGATTTCTTTCTGCCTTATAATTTCAATCTGGGCTGTACCCGGATGCGGAGATAATAAACATCCCGCTTATGATGAGGTCATTATCTCGGGTAAAACACTTAAGTTTGGCATGACCGAAAAAGAAATAACCTCCCTTTTCGGGAAGGCGAACGACAGAAGTGAGGAATACGCTAACAATGTTGTGCTCACATACAAAGGATTCTTTTCTTTTCTCGGATTCAGAGTATCATCCTTTTCGCTGACTGTATTCGAAGACAAAAACGATGCCGATTCAAAGTCCGTTAAAAACCGTGGTCTTAGCCGTATTCTCATTGACATGCCGAAGGCGACAGAAAACGTATTTGCAGTCAGATTTGAAAAAGCATACGGTAAATACACAAAAAGTGATAAAAACCACCTGTCCGGTGCGCATGGAACCCCTTCGTATTCATACCGTTACTATCCCGAAGCTGCTGCTCTTTCGACACTTGATAAAAGTATTGCCGAAAAGATTGATACCCTATATGCCTCACTGAAGTATGAAACCTCATTATTCATCCCTCAGCTCTCGGATTGGGTCATCGCGGGTTCAGAATCCTCCCCGGGATGCACTTTTGATATCAGTGGTCATAAAGCCGCAATCTACAACCGTTGCGTCAAATAATTACCTTGCAAAATTAAAAGCGGAAGGCACTGCCTTCCGCTTTTGCTGTTTAACATTATGATCATCGATATTCTTATGCTTCAACCCAAACCGGCGCTGTAACTGCAAATTTGCCGTCTTTCCTCACTACCTTTAAGAAGTAGTATCTGCTGCCCTCCGGCAATGTGGCATTAATATCCACCAGATTTCCGGAAAGAGGCTTTGAAAGAAGCACCGTTTCATGCTCACCGTAAACATCGACTCTTTCGAATTCTCCCTCGTCAAGCTTGCCCCTAAGGCGCATTACAAGGGGTTCACCGCCTTTTATGATCGAACCCTGAATGCTTCCGTTTACGGAGAAAAGAACTCTGATTCCGGGTGCTCCGGAAAAATATACCCTTCTCTTTTTCATGGCGTCATATATATGCCCTGCAGTCAGGTTCTTTGCAATTACCGCAGTTCTCATATCGTTCTGGGTTCCCCAGTCTTCCCTGTGGTTATCCTGATTACCGACGGGTGCTATGTGCCAGCCCTCATCAAGAGCCGCAACGTAGTACTTCAAAATCGTATCCTCGGTATTCTCTATATCGTGAAGTTCCATTGTGCAGGTAATCTTGTCAAGTTCGGGATCGTAGGGCTTAAACATGTCAAGATGTCGGTCGCCGCAGGACCAGGGATGATTCCACTGATTTATAACATGCGGGTACTGCTTAAGCTTCTCATAATACTTTAACGTATCGTCATATTTAAACTCATAGGAGTTTATATAGAAATCGGCGCAATATAAGTTCACGTGGCCGAAACGGTTATAATATGTCGTTTCCGAACCATACAGGCAGACAAAGCAGCCGTTTTCCGTCATTCTTTCGGCCGTAGCCTTTATGTCCCTGAACTTCCTGCTCTTATCGCAATCGAAGGGCTCATCAAGGCAGTTGCTGTGCTCTGTGATTCCCAGAAAATCCATCTTTGCCACATTCTTTGCGTAATCATATGCAACTTCCGGTGTGGCAGAGCCGTCTGAAAATGATGTATGCGAGTGCATGTCTCCAAAGAAGACTCTGTATTCTCCGGATTCTTCCTCAGCAGGAAGATCTTCCCTGTAGTCAAGAATCTTTTCGGAAAGTGTCGGATGCTCACCCATTGTCAGCCAGGCCATCCAGAATTCCTGAGTTTCGGGGAGTTCCGAAAGCACTGCATAAAGATCGTGCACCCCTGTGATCCTTTTATCCCCTGTGTCCAAAACCTCAATAGCAAGTTCAGACCATTTTTTCCATTGTTTAGCAAGATGTATCTTCCCTACCAAGGGACCTTCAAGTCCGTCAAGCCTGAATTCCAGGGTAAGATACTGTCCTTTGCATTCGATTCCCGTCATCATTCTGACCTGATCGAACACACCGTCTTTAAAATCAACGCCTTCAAATTTCACCCACGCACCGGGCTTGTCGGAGTGAAGGGCTTTGAGAGTGAAACCGGGCTCAATCTCCTCGGTTTCTTTTTGCGTAAAACCGTGAATTTCAGAGGCATATACAGCCTTGACCTTCGCAGCGGTTATATCTTTTTCTACGGGAGCCGCATCGGCGTTTCTTCCGAAAGCGGTAAAGTTTTTAACCGTAACGGTTCTGTCCTTTGAGTGATAAGAAACCGTAAGTCTGATATACCTGGCTTCTTTTTCAACCGTGTAATCCCTTCCGGCCGGAGGCTCGTGCTCCGAGTCGCTCTTCTCGAAAAGAAAATGCCAGTTGATCCTGTCATTGCTGTAATCTACGTGATACCTGTAATAATCGTCTTCACCGCCGAAAGCCAGGTGAATATTCGTAACAAAGCAACACTTCTTAAGATCCAGCATTATCCACTGGTAATAAGGCTCCGCCTTCCAGCAGGTCTCATCATCGCTTAACACATTCTCCGGAGGAAATCCGTCCGACATGCTTCCACAAAATACTTTTCCATCCAGTTTTTCGATATTTAACATATTACTCCGTTTCTGCAGCCCGACTCATGAGCTGTCGGGGCGCTTACTGCCCATTATGAGCAGTTCTTCACTTTTCCGTTACAGCACGCTTTACTTTAAGTCTCTGGCCGAAAGCGTAGCTTTCGCATTTTTCTATATAACCGCTCTGTGAGAGAGTTTTCCGGTTGATCTTGAATACAGCCGTGTTTTCGGGAATACCCATGTCTGCCGCAACATACCCGGGGCAGATCACAGGCTCGATCTCATCCAGAGTCTCCTTTGAATGAAGTCCCGTTCTTTTTCTGATGGAGTTTAAGAGGCCGTTTTCTTCGATCTCCTCCTGTGTGACTCCCTCAAGGAACTTTTCCGGAACAGTGGATTGTTCCCAGGCAAAGACCTCACCCTCGACTCTGCGCAAACGGGTAAGCTCATAAACCTTCTCCCCGTCCTTCAGTTCAAAGATCTGTTTTGCCGAAGCAGTGGCATCAATGAGCTTTAAGCTGATAAATGAGAAGGTAAGTTCCTTCCCCCTTAAATTCATCTCTTCGGTGAGTGAATAAGATCCCGTAAGGGTTGCTTCCACAGACGGAAGCGAAACGAAAGTGCCTTTACCCTGCTTACGCACGAGATAATGGCTCTGTACCATTTCCTTTAAAACTTCTCTGACCGTCATCCTGCTGATACCGTAGATCTTGCAAAGCTCATATTCACTCGGTATCCGGTAACCGTCTCCCCATTCGCCGGAATTGATCTTCTCATACAGTGCACTGCGCAGCTGATACTGTAATGTTAATGGCGAATTTGCGTCAAGCATAGGTCCTCCTTCCCGTATTTCGGCGTATGATCGGGCTCTCACAGGAAAGCAGCCGATATAATGTTGTTATGTTGTTATAACAAGTTCACAGCCTTAATATCGCACACTTAAATTCGATTGTCAATATAACATGATCAGGCTTTTTTGATCCGCTTTCCCTCTTTTATACCCATCTTAAGGATCCCCAGAGCTCTCCGCCAGGGAATGTCGCGGCACATGAGGGTCCTTTTGGTATACACAAAACGAAAACCGAAGATAAAAGCGAGCCGGCCATAAAGAAAATGATAAAGCACTCCGCGGTCAAAGAAATACTTTTCATCGTAGCCCTTAAACCAAGTGGAGGGCGTTGCCTCCTCCTCACCGATGAAGGCGGTGGTCCGATAAAACTTAAGCCCCGCTCTTAAACAGTCCTTTATGAACAGACTGTCTTCACCGCAGGCAAACTTCGCACCGCCTCCGAAGAGTTCGGAAAAACGCAGTTTCTTTCCGTCAAGGGCTCTTCTTCTGAGGGCAATGCTGTAGGCAGGGTACCGACCCGAATTGAAAAGGCGAACCCTTGAATAATCGCTGTTCCAGTAGGTACGTCTTTCTTCGCAGACCTTTACGTTAAAGAAAAGGCCGTCTGCCTCCGGATGCTTTGAAAACTCTTTCTTGACAATCTCTTCATAGCCGTCGACGTATATTATGTCGTCATCGGTAAAAAGAATGATATCTCCGCTTGCCTCGGAAAGTGCTTTGTTACGACTCCTTCCAACGCCCTTTTCGTCACTTGAGAAGACTTTCACGGTGCCGTAGGGTTTTTCGAAAGTATCAAAAGAAACTCTGCCGCACTGGTTCACCAGGACGGCAGGGCTTGCTATTTTCATCTTTTCGATAAGTTTCTCGGGGTCCGCGTTAACAGCGGCAATAAGATGTTCCAGGATCATTTCCGTAACCCGCAATATACTGTAAAGCTTAAAGCATTACGTTCTGAATAAGATCCGCAAGCTTTCTTGCTTCTGTTTCGATAAGTTCTTTGTCCGATCCTTCGATCATGACTCTTACCAAAGGCTCGGTTCCGCTGGGACGGATAAGGACTCTTCCGTTACCCGCAAATTTGGCGGTAAGCGCCTTGATAGCCTCAGCTATCTCGGGATATTCCATGTAAGACTCTTTTTTATGATTGGGAACCTTGGCTCCCACAAGGGCCTGCGGAAGGATATTTACGACCTTAGCAAGCTCCGACAGGGGCTTTCCGGTCTCAACCATGACCTCCAAAAGATGAAGGGCACTCAGAAGTCCGTCACCGGTAGTATTGTCATCAAGAAAGATTATGTGTCCGGACTGCTCGCCGCCGAGATTCGCTCCGATCTCCCGCATACGCTCCAGTACATATCTGTCGCCGACCTTGGTCTGCTCGATGTGGATATGCTTTTTCTCACCCATCTGGAAGAAGCCCAGGTTACTCATAACCGTAGCCACAATGGTATCTTTCTTAAGTTTACCCTTTTTCTTCATGTAGCAGCCGATGATGCCCATTATCTGGTCACCGTTGACCTCGCGGCCGTTTTCGTCAACCGCAAGAAGTCTGTCGGCGTCTCCGTCGAAAGCAAGACCGAGGTTTGCTTTTTCATAAACGACTCTCGCCATGAGTTCCTCAAGGTGTGTGGAGCCGCAGTTTGCGTTAATGTTGGTTCCGTCGGGAACATTGTGGATCGGGATAACGGTGGCACCCATTTCCTTAAGGGCTTCGACGCTGGTGTAATAGGCGGCGCCTTCCGCAGTGTCCACAACGATCTTAAGACCCGTAAGATCCGAATCTATGGCCTTTATTGAGTGGTTGATGTATTCTTCTCTGGCATCTGTACGGTATTTAACCTTTCCGACACCTGCGCCTATGGGGAACTTAACCCCCTGAAGGCCGTTTTTAATGAGTTCTTCGATCTCGTCCTCAAGGGCATCGGGAAGTTTGAATCCGTTGCCGTCAAAGAACTTGATACCGTTGAATTCAACGGGGTTATGGCTGGCGGAAATGACTACTCCCGCATCAACCTTATACTTTTTCGTAAGATAAGCGATGGCAGGGGTAGGCAGCACGCCTACGAATACGCAGTTTGCGCCGACCGAGCATGCACCTGCCATAAGGGCATTGGCAAGCATATCGCCCGAAATACGGGTATCACAGCCGACCATGATGGTGGGTTTATGCTGATTTTCCTTTGAAAGCACGCATGCACCCGCCTGTCCGAGTTTCATGGCCAAATCGGGGGTAAGTTCTTCGTTGGCTACTCCGCGCACTCCGTCTGTACCGAACATTCTGCTCATAGTTTATATCCGGGTCTGTTATTCCGCACGACCCTCTCCTTCTTTTTTATCTAAATGAATCTTGAGTCTTACTTTTTCTTTTTGAGTGATACCCGCCGGAAGGTCAAGGATCAGGTCAAGCTGATAAGTGCCGGGCTTGTACTCCGAAACCGCATAGTCGGAAGCATGCTTTATGAAGTCAACCCTGTAATTAAGGGATGAGATCTGGAGTTTTTCAAAATCCTGCGTAAGGCCCTCGAGGGTAAACTCGACATTGTCTTCGACCTCTGCCCACTCGGCGGTAAAACCTTCGGGCAGATTCTGCATTTTGACGTTTTGCAGGTAGATACCGTAGGTGTTGGTGTGAAGTGCTTCGATATATACCGACAACTGGACTTTTCCGTTGTTGTTGGGGTCTTCTACGAGCCTGATCCCCTCGGGAAGATAATTTTCGATGTCCAATACCGCAGTAAGGGTATCCGTTTGCCCTGTAACGTTAAGCTCCGTCGCCGGAATCTCGATCTGGGTCACGCTCGCGATATTGTTGGTGGGACCTGCTATTACAACCGTTTCGGGAGTGCACTTTATCTCCCCGGTAAGGGCGTATCCGTCCGCAGGACTTCCGATGGTGTCATAACGTATGGGAACTTTCTTGGTGGCAAGGATCTCAACGTCGACGCTGATGCTTTCAACGCTCAGAGTAAGTTCGTCATCCGGTACGGTGTTTCCGTTCACATCAAAAAGAATGATGTCCGAAACCGTAGAGATATTCTCGGTAAAATCGGTGAGCTGCACATCGACGGAAGCAGACTTGACAAGGCTTACCACCGATTCGGGACCGCTTACCCGAACCTGATTCTGCCCCAGAGAAACCTTTCCCTTAATGTATCCGCTTGCAATACTTCCGGAGGTTGTTACCTGAATGGGCAGCTGGATCGTTTTCTTGTCCTCTATTTCGACTAAAAGCTTATCGTTGTTGCTCTTTATGTTGTCGATCCTGTCGCTGTATTTAAAGGTCGTAAAGCTGATGGGTACGGTCTTATTGTCTGCGGAAAGGTTCGAAAAATCCGCCGTGGCGATAATGTTGTCGGGACTCGTTCCCAACTGTCCGATGATGGAACGGGGTGCTCTCACAACTACTTCGGAAACCACATCCGAATGCTTAAGAACACGAACTGTTTTGTTGCTGCCCACAACCGTGGTGTTTACAAGTCTTACGGGAACATTTCTGAAGGTTCGCGTCTGCAGCGGATCCGTGATGTTGATCACCAGGATCCAAAGAATGATGGCAACCAAAACGGAAATGATCTTAAGCCCGATATTGTTCAATATATGTCTTTTGGAGAAGAATTCCTTGGGATTAAACTTCATTTTTCACGTTCTTCTTTCTGAAATGAATGCGTTTTTTCTCAGGCACAGGTTTGTTCTGAATGAATTCAAGTTTCTTCCTGAAGGTTTCGTTGTCCACGTTTCTGATAAGCTCGCCCTCGTAGGCAAGGCTTATACGGCCCGTTTCCTCGGATACGATGATGGTAAGGGAATCCGTAACTTCCGATATGCCCACACCGGCTCTGTGTCTGGTTCCCAGATCCTTACTGAGAGTCAGATTATCGGACAAAGGAAGATAACAGGTTGCGGCAGTGACTCTGTCGCCGCGTACAACAACAGCACCGTCGTGAAGCGGTGTGTTGTGTTCGAAAATATTGATCAAAAGCTGGCTGGAAACCATACCGTCGATGGAAATACCGGTACGTTCGATATCCGTAAGGGGATTGTTCTGCTCGACAACGATCAGGGCTCCGGTCTTGACCCTTGCCATATCGTTGCAGGCTCTGATGATTTCGGAAATGGTCTTGTCGGAAAATCTTCCGTTCACTTCCTTGTTGGATTCAAAAGGCAGAACGGCGGAAAGGAAATTCTTCTTTCCGAGCTGCTCCAAAGCTTTTCTGAGCTCCGGCTGAAATACCACGACTATTACCGTCGCCAGGATCGTAAACAACTTACCCGCGATCCAAAGTATGGTGTTCATGCCAAGCAGTTCGGCCAGGAGCAAAAATGCCGCAATCACAAAAATACCTTTCAGCAGGGACCATGCCCGGGTCTTTTTAAACCAGAGCAGGATCTCGTAAACCAGGTAAGAAATTACGATTATTTCAACGATGTCAGTCCATGACACGTTGGGCATATTGAATTTTTCAAAACTTGTTCTAATAAATTCAAAAATTTCAGCCATTCATTTATCCGTTCCGTAATTTATTTGAAATCGTCCTCTGAAAGAGGTTCGATCTTCTTTTCTTCGCTGCGCTGCTTCTCGGCGAGTTCTTCTCTCTTTGCCCTTGCGGCAGCTTCCGCCTTGAGTCGGCCCTCACCCGCGGGTCTTCCGCCGGTGAATCCAAATATACCCTTTTCCGAGGCGGGTTTTCTGGGTGCGGGACGTGTAGGTGCCTTTCTTTCTGCGCGTACGGGTGCCTCAGGTCTTGCCGCGGGTTTCTCTTCGGGAACCTTTACCATGACCTTCTTGACGGGGCGCTCCTTCACGGCGGGGCGGATCACACCGGCCATGATATCGGATGAACGCTTGGGCACAGCCTTAACGTAGTAGTAGTACTCGTCGTCCTCAAACTGCACTCGCTCGGTCTTATTATAATCGAGACTGAAGCAGAAAAATTGTAAGATTATATTAATAATTACTGAAACCAGCAATCCCAAAAACTCTCCGCCGAGGCCGATGCCTGCGTGAAGAGAAGCGTTACCGACTATCAGTACAAAGAAACCTGCCAGGCTTCCCGCACCGATGGCTATATACCAGCAGTAATCGATGGGCAGACGGCGGATGATATACACAATGATAACCGTGATTGCATAGGCTGCGGCTACCACAAACATTGCTTTGTTTCCGATAAGGGCATCGATGATGTCCTTAAATTTGCCGATTTTGGATCCGCTTCCGCCGATATTTGCAAGGTCCTTCGAATTAAGGCTGATGTACCTGAGCACATTTCGAATGATAACGCCTGCGCCGACAGATACGGCCGATGCGGGAGAACCGAGAAGTCCCATGGAAACGGGCACAACTGCGGGAACCTTAAAGAGGAACGCTACCTGTAAAGCAAGTGTTCCCACCGCATCCTTGGATGCAAATCTGTAATAGATCAGGAACAGGATCATGAAAAGCGCCAGTACAACAAGAGCTATTTCCCAGGAAAGAGCATATACATGCGCGGTAATGATAAGTCCCAGAATAACGATGGTAAGATTCACGGGCAGGAACGATGCAGCCAGTGAAACAATGAGAGCTATGGGCATGCTGTTGAGCCTTGCCATATAGCCGAGCTTTGAGTTGATACTCATCATCAACAGCAAAGTCATGAGAAATTTTAAAAGCGGCATGATCAAAGCTTCGTTTTTGCCCACAAAGACCTTGATTCTGTCACGTATTACAAGTAATTCTTTCATGTTCTTCCTTTCATAACCCCTCTACTTTTTCTCGGAATACATGGACCCGAGAAGCCTCAGATTGTTGAAGTATCTTCTGAGTCCACGCTTTGCCTTACCGTATTTTATCGTAAATGCGATATACACGATAATGCAGTAGACAACCGTAACTATTACATAGTTTTTCAATGCCTTGGCGGCAAAAGCCCATAAGTCCATTTTGTAGATCTCTACCATGAAAGTCTCGAAATCATAGTAAATATACACAGCAAAAGCAATCATATATGCTATCGTTGCACATATGATCGCTTTCAATACCTGCAGACCCACATAGTCGCTTCGAAAATGAGCGGCCACTTCACCGTTTGAGCGGCCCTCGGTGCTTTCGTAGGAAGCCATACGGGTCATCAGTCTTATTCTTTCTTCGTTTATCATAACTCACCCTGAAATAATATTTCCGAGTGCCCCGCGGGGGACGTCAGCTCAGGAAACGCATACGAGCCGAATCTCTCGGATCTTTCTTGACTTCGGGTTCCGGAGCTTTCTGAGGCTTGAAGGCCTGCTGGAATCCGTTAGCCATTTCATTCTTACACTTATCGCAAAAACGTCCGCTTCTGATGGTCGCTCCGCAGCTTTCGCAAGCAAGCGTTACCATGGAATCGCTTGTAAACTCAAGACGTTCCTCGCGGAGCCACTGCTGAATCTGGGAAACCTCAACTTCACAGGCTTCGGCAACCTCATGAATACCGCAATGAGGATTCTGCTGGATGTAAGTCTTAACCTCTTTAAACTTCTCTTCCAGAGCATCCTTGCACTGAGGGCAAATAACAGGTCCCATTGCGTGATTAAACAGTCTTCCGCATTTCTTACAATTACGTACGTTCATAGTGTAACCTCCGAAACAGTATTATTAAGTACCCGCTGCGGTGACGGTCAGAAAATAGACGCGTTTCACACCGCTTTCTTTCAACACCCCTGCCAAAGAATCGATCGTGCTTCCCGTGGTGAAAATATCGTCCACGATAATCACCGTATCTAATTTTACAACATTTTCTCGCACAATAAAAGCCTTTTTGACATTAATTAGCCTTTGTTTGCGATTAAAAAGCTTCTGTGGAGCCGTGTTTATGACTCTTTCCACACATTTGTCCGCGACGGGGATACCCGTAAGGGCCGAAATCTCGTCGGCGAGTATCTTGGATTGATTATAGCCCCTTGCTATTAACCGCTTTTTATGAAGGGGGTCCGGAATGAGAGCCTTGGCATTTAACGACCGTATCCAGCCGTCAAGTTCATCGTTTATGACCCTGGCATAGGTTTTTGCGTAGGCCCGCCTGTTCATGTATTTAAACCTGTAGACCCCCGCAGAAACGGATGCATAGGAAAAAGCAAAGCGACCTCCGTCATAGTTTCGCTTTGTTCCTTCGCAGTCTTCACAGTATTCTTTTTGCTTTTCAACGGGACGCCCGCATTTCATGCATACGGGTTCTTTGATAAGTGCGTGGTGAGCTGCACATTCGACGCAAAACCCCCGCCTTCCGAAAGGAATGACGGTGTCACAGACAGGACACCTTTCGGGATAGAGTAAATTTAAAATCTTCACGTTGCAAATATTTCCGTAATTCTCTCCCTGAGTCCGGAATATCTCAAATTTTCTTTATCGTTTTCGATCATCTCTTCCACGGTCTTACTGCTGCCGAGGATTACAAGACACTTCTTTGCGCGGGTCACCCCCGTATAAAGAAGGTTTCTGTTTAAAAGCTGTTTGGGACCGTCCAGAATCGGCATTATAACTGCGCCGTACTCACTTCCCTGGGATTTGTGCACGGTGATGGCATAGGCAAGCTCCAGCTCGTCAAGCCCCGAAAAGGGATAGTCCACCCGTCTTCCGTCGTCGAATTCCACGGTGAGGGAACTGATGACCGTGTTTATTTCGATTATGCGCCCCATGTCTCCGTTAAAAACGCCCATTCCCGAGTCGATGGGGATGTTGTGCTTTCCGAGTATTTCCCAGGCAAGCTGGTAGTTATTCTTTATCTGCATCACCTTGTCGCCTTCCCGGAAAATGTCCTCTCCGTAAAGATATTCTTTTTTCGAAGAATCCGCGGGATTCAGTTTTTCCTGAAGGTATCTGTTTAGGGCAATAACGCCGAGGCTTCCCTTTCGCATAGGGGTAAGCACCTGGATATCGAAGGGTTTGGCATCAACGTAGGGTGGCAGCTTGGTGGTAATGAGTTCCACCGTATTTGCAAGGATCCTCTGCACGTCATTTCGTTCGAGCATAAAGAAATCCTTGCTCTTGTTGTCAAAGTTTATAGGCAGTCCCCTGTTTATGTTGTGGGCATTCATAACGATATCGCCGCTTCCCTCCTGGCGGTAGATGGTTTCAAGTCTCGTTACGGGGAAACATTCGCACTCAAGCAGGTCACGAAGAACCTGTCCCGGGCCGACGCTGGGCAGCTGATTGGCATCTCCCACCATAACGAGTCTTGCGCCCACGGGTATGGCCTTTAAAAGTGCTTTAAAGATAAATATGTCCACCATGGACATTTCGTCAACGATGATAACATCGGCATCCAAGGGATTTTCTTCATCCCTTTCAAAGCCCGCGTCGCTTGAGTCTCCCTCTGCCGCTCCGTTGACTTCAAGGAGTCTGTGAATGGTCTTTGCTTCATACCCGGTGGCTTCCGTCATTCTCTTGGCGGCACGCCCGGTGGGAGCGGCAAGGGCAATGTCCATGCCCTTTGAGTTAAAGTATCCGATTATGGTCTTAATGGTGGTGGTCTTTCCGGTACCGGGGCCTCCGGTAACGATGGAAATCCCGTATAAAACCGCATTCAGAACAGCCTCTCTTTGAAGATCGTCAAGGTCAAAGTCCTGTCTTCGGGCAATGGCATCGATCTCTTTTAAGAGAGTCTTTTCGTCTTTTTCGCTTTCAAAAAAGTTAATGAAAATACTCCTGAGCATGCCGGCGCAGGCCTGCTCGGTGTAGAAGTTTACGGGGGTATAGACTGCGTCATTCTTGGCGATCAACTTCCGATCGACTATAAGATCTCCGATCCTCGGCTCGATCTCCGAAGGGGAAACTTCCAAAAGTTCGGATGAAACCCTTATCAGTTCGTCCTTCGGAAGATACATGAAGCCCTGCCCCATGGCAAGGGAAAGAGTATAAAGAATGCCCGCAGAGATCCTGTATTCGCTGTCTGCTTTAAAGCCGATGGCGGCGGCGATGGAGTCAGCGGTCTTAAAGCCCACGCCCTGAATATCTTCCGCGAGGCGGTAGGGATTGTCTCTTAAGACCTGATAAACATCATCTCTGTAGTAGTTGTATATCTTGATGGCAAGCACGTTTCCGATGCCGTAACGTCCGAGGAAAATGACCGCATCTCTGTATCCGCGCTTTTCGTTTACGATGATGCCGATTTCCCTTGCTTTTTTGAGGGTAATGCCCTTGATCCGTTCAAGTCTCTCGGGCTGTTCTTCAAGCACCGTAAAGGTATCCTTTCCGAATTCGTCAACGATCCTTTTGGCAAGAGTGGGGCCGATTCCCTTGATGACTCCGGAGCTTAAATAGCGAAGTATCGATGCTTCGTCATCGGGAGCTATGCTTTTGCAGGATACGGCCTTAAACTGCCTGTCATAAACGGGATGAATGATCCACTCCCCCGTGACCTCCAGCATTTCCCCCTCGGAAAGGGGCGCAAAATTGCCTACGACAGTCTCCTCGTTACCGTCGCACACAAAAGAAAAAACCGTATATCCGTTTTTGTCGTTGTGAAATCTGATGGCAGAAATATAACCCTTAATCGTATCCATTCAAAAAGAAACCTTTCCGCAGAAACCGCCGAAGGTTAAGAAATATATATCAGAGATCGTAATTTCTCTTCATCTGCTCATAAAGCATCTGAGCAAGGCCAAGGCCTTCCTTTTCCGTGGACTGCTCGGCGATAGTCTGAATAAGATTGTCCCGGTAAAAATCCACAAGTGTAGAAGTGGAGGCGGAAGAAAACTCATCTTTGCCGACGGTCTTGTACATCTCCTTAAAGCACTGCTCCAGGAAATATGCCTCGAATTTTTTGCACACCGCCATAAGTTCATCTTCACTTGCGCCGGAGTAGTCCTTCTTTAACTCGGCTTCCGTAGGCGCAGTGGCAGAACTCTTGGAGGCGGTATCTTTAATAAACTGGGTATAGAGGTTTGAAATATTGTTAATATCCATAAAAAACCTATAACGTTATCTTAAATTGTTGGCCTGTTGCAACATCTCATCGGAAGCCGTAATTGCTTTCGAGTTAAGCTCGTAAGCACGCTGTGCGGTTATAAGGCTGACCATTTCGTCCACTACCTGAACGTTGGAGCCTTCCAGGTAGCCCTGAGTCACTTTGGTCCTCTCAAGATTGGTATCGAGGGTCTCGTTCAATGCGCCGCCGCTGGCTGCGGATATCTGGAAAAGACCCGAATCGTTTTTTTCAAGTCCTGCAGGATTCGCAAACTGGAAGATACCGAACTTTATCTCTCTTCCGAGCCCATCAAGGAGGGGCATGGGATTATTCTTTGCATCCGGATAGCAGAAAGTACCGTCACCGGTAACCGTTATCTTGGAAGAAACAAACTCATTGGTAAATGAAAGGGGACGTCCGTAAACATCCAGCACGGGAAGTCCGTCACTGGTGGCGAGCATTACACCGCCTTCATCGTTGAGTGCCCAGTTAAAGCTTCCGTTTCTGGTAAAATATGCATTTCCGTCCTCTCCCATTACCGCGAAGAATCCCCTTCCGGAAAGAGCGAAATCGGAGTCACTCTGGCTGGCAAGCAAAGGTCCGTCCGTAAAGATCGATGTGATGGATGCATTCCTTACACCCAGTCCCACCTGTGCGCCCACGGGCTTGGGATCTCCGTTTGCCGATGTGGTCTTTGTCTGCATTGTCTGGTATAAAAGCGATTTAAATCCGTTTACCTCGGTTTTATAGCCTGTAGTGTTGACGTTTGACAGGTTGTTTGCAATTGTGTCAACGTTGGTCTGTTGCGCGCGCATTCCCGTTGCCGCGGTCCATAAACTTCTTACCATACAAGGCTCCTTTCTTTCACCAAAAGCGGTGACTGTATCCGATAGATCCGGGCGTCAGTTTATACCCGGCCCAGCTGATTTGCCGCAATATCAAGTGTTTCGTCGATAGATTTGATTATTTTCTGGTTCGATTCGTACTGTCTGGTAATGGCGATAAGATCCACCATTTCCGTAACGATGTTTACGTTGGACATTTCAAGATATCCGGAATAAACCTTAAAGTTGGCCTGCTTCATGCGGGCGCCTTCGACGGGCTCAAGGAAATTCTCCCCGTACTTTTTAAGGTAATCGTAATCTTCAAAATCAGTGATCTTAAGCTGTGCCACCGGCACACCTTCCTGAGCGATGAGACCCGAAGAATCCACAGATACATCTCTTAAAGGATCCAGTTTGATCCTTCCGTTTGTACCCATGACATAGTCCCCGTCCTTTGTAACAAGATATCCTTCCTGAGTAAGGGTAAAGGAACCGTCACGAGTGTACTTTTCAGATGTTTCGCCTGCTTTGTTGGTAAATTCTATCGAAAAGAAACCGTCACCTGACAAAGCAAGATCCAACTTGTTGTCGGTGATCTTAAAAGAACCTTGAGAATAATCGGTGTAATTTTCACCGATTTTGACTCCGAGCTGATCGTATCCGATACGTCTCGGGATGTTGGGAGCCTCAGAGGTGTCCTTCAGCTTGTACATAAGTACGGTGTCGAAGGACTGACTGGTGGTTCCCTCTTTTTTAAATCCGACGGTAGTGGAATTGGCAAGGTTATTGGTCAAAACATCCATACGGTGCTGTTCGTTGACCATTCCCGTATAAGCAGTGTATAAACCTTTAACCATGCCGTTTCCTCCGATTTATTTAATCTTCGCGACAACCCGCAAGATATTCAACATACTTGCCGGTTCCGATGGCAACCGCAGTCATGGGATCTTCGGCTGTCATTGTATTGATACCCGTTCTCTCGGATATAAGGTCTTCCAAACCGCGAAGAAGGCTTCCGCCACCGGTCAGCACGATTCCTCTCTCGCCGATATCCGCCGCAAGTTCGGGAGGTGTGATCTCGAGAACCGAGTGGATGGCGTCAACTATCTGGGAAGTGGTATCCTCAAGGGCTTTTCTGGTTTCCTCCGAGGAAATCTCAACCTTGACGGGAAGACCGCGAACCAGATCACGTCCGCTGACCTTGTAGTATTCTTCTTCGGGGCGCTTGAAAGCACATCCGATCTTGATCTTAACGTCTTCAGCCATTCTGTCGCCGATGAGCAGATTGTAATGGGTACGCATGTACCTTACGATGGCGTTGTCAAAGTCATCACCCGCGATCTTGATGGATGTACTTGCAACGGTTCCGCCAAGCGAAATAACGGCTATATCTGTAGTACCGCCGCCGATGTCGACAATCATGTTGCCGCAGGGCTTGGCGATATCGATTCCGGCTCCGATGGCAGCTGCGATGGGCTCCTCGATAATGGAAACCTCACGTGCGCCTGCCTGGTATGTGGCGTCTTCAACGGCCTTCTTTTCAACTTCGGTAACGCCGCTGGGAACGCAGACAGCGATTCTCGGTTTACGGTAGGTGCGGCGACCGATGGCCTTCTGGATGAAATATTTCATCATCTTTTCCGTAACCGTATAATCAGAAATAACACCCTGGCGAAGCGGTCTTACCGCAACGATATTCCCGGGTGTCCTTCCCAACATCAATCTGGCGTCCTCGCCGATTGCCTTTATTTTATTGGTATCTCTGTCAAATGCCACAACGGAGGGCTCTTTTAATACGACGCCCTTACCGCGAATATAAACAAGAACGCTGGCCGTTCCGAGATCGATTCCTATATCTGTATACTGCATCTCTTTTACCTCTCCAAACAATAAAAACTACAAAAGATTATAACTTATACGAGGGACAAATAAAAGAGATTTAAAAAAATTTTTATTTTTCGTATACTTCAATATGTATATCGGAAGAATACAGAAAAACTTTAACTGTTTTTCAAAATTGTTTTCGCATCGAAGTACAGTTTTTCATCCATCCGCCTTTTTACGTGTCCCATATCGTTAAAAAGCTCTATCCTCGGCAACACGAATTCATTTACATCCTCAGGAAAATTGATTATCGTAACCGAACATAAGCCATAGGAAAGCACCGAAAGAACATATGCAAAATCCATGTTCAATATATGGGACAAAGCACATGCCCCCGACCCTCCGTGAGAAAACAGAGCCACAGTATCACTGTTTTTCTTTGTGCAGAAATAACGTTCATCCCTTCTTTCGTATCCAAGTTCCCCCAGGAAGCCGTCGATGTTTCCGGCTATCATATCGTAATATTCGCGGCATCTGTTATTTTTAAAATAGGGATGTTCGGTCCAGTTACGGGAATTATCCATCGGGTTTTCCTCGCAGAGCAGCCTGTAGGAAAGCGTCCAGGGATGTCCCTCTCTGAGGACTTCGTCCCCCTCCGGATTTCCCCACCGGATCTCATGCATGTATTCAAGGATCCTTACGGGCAGAGCGTTTCTCTTCGCGGTATAGGAGGCTGTCTCCTTTGCTCTTCCCATGGGAGAAGAAAAGACAGCCTTTACATTTTCTTTTTCAAGTCTTTCGGCGGTATCCGCCGCCTGTATCCGGCCAAGCTCCGTCAGGCAGTCGTGCTCATAATCAGGTTCTCCGTGCCTTACAAAAATCAGTCTCATGTCAGTCCTTTTCTATCCTTTCACTGCACCTATCATAACGCCCGTCACAAAGTATCGCTGCGCAAAGGGGTAAACTGCCAGCATGGGCAGAGTCGAGACCATGATGGTGGCATATTTTATAAGCGGTCTGAATATCATTATATCCTGTCCGTCCGTATCTACAACAATAGCATTGTCCGAAGCAAGAAGCACAACCTCTCTCAGCGTAAGTTGAAGTGGGTACAGCGTCCTGTCCGTAAGATAGATCGACGCAGAAAACCAGGAATTCCAGAAATGGATTGCATAAAATAACGTTATGACCGCGATTATCGCCTTGCTCACGGGGATCACCACGGTAATGAGGATCTTCAGATACCCCGCCCCGTCGATCCTGGCGGCGTCAAAGAGCTCCTCCGGGATCTGTGCAAAGGATGTGCGCATTATGATTATATTATATGCCGAAACCACAAAAGGTACAATCATAGCCCACCTGGTGTCCAGCATGTGAAGATTCTTTACCAGCATATACCCCGGAATAAGGCCACCGCTGAATATCATTGTAAATGCGATGATCCCCGCCATGAGTCCCTGCCAGTACAGATTCTTTCTCGAAAGGACATATGCCGCGATGGTTGTCATCACCAGTGAAAAAGAAGTTGCTCCCGTAACATAGATAAGGGTGTTAAGATAAGACCGCACAATTGCGGAATTCTGCATTACAAGCTTATAGCCTCCCAGAGTGGGCTTCCCCACCGGAAGAAGGATCAGCCCCGAATGGGCGGATATTTTCCCGGGATCCGATATGGATGCCATGGCCACGTGCCATACGGGAAGGATGAATATAATACACAAAAGGCTCAGAAGAATAAAATTGAACACTCCGAAAATCTTCTCGCCCCGGGATCGTTTTATCATGTCGCCCTCCTTTACCACAGTCCGCTGCCGCTTATTTTCTTACCCAGTTTGTTGGCGACGGCAAGAACGATGAAATTAACCACCGAATTAAAAAGATTTATGGCGGTGGAATAGGAATAATTGGCCTGGATCAGGCCGACCCTGTAGACATACGAAGAGATCACGTCCGCTGTCTCGTAGGTCGCAGGCTTGTACATCAGTATGATCTTTTCATAGCCGACGCTCATTATGGAACCCATCCTGAGGATCAGAAGGACCACAATGGTGGAGGCAATGCCCGGAAGGGTGATATAGAGTGTCTGTTTCCACCTGCCGGCACCGTCTATCTTGGCGGCGTCATACAGTTCCGGGTCTATTCCCGACAAAGCGGAAATGTATATGATGGCGCTGTATCCCAGATGCTGCCATATGTTTGAGCCTATGAACAGGGTTCTGAACCACTTTGGCGAAGAAATCAGGGCGCCTCCCTTCCATCCGAGGGCGGTTGCGGCATTCGTCAGTACCCCGCCGCTTTTCGTAAAGTCAAAAAGGATCGAAACCACCACCACAACCGAAATGAAATACGGAAGATAGGATATGGTCTGAACCGCCTTTTTAAAGCCTTTGCGCCTTACTTCGTTCAGGCAGAGAGCAAAGATGATGGGAAAGGGAAAAGAAAACAGAAGCCCGTAGAAGCTTATCAGAAGGGTGTTTCTCAACACTCTGATAAAATACTGCGATCTGAAGAACTTTAAAAAATGCGCAAAGCCCACCAGGTCGCTTCCGAACAGACCTTTTTTGATGTTGTAGTCCTCAAAGGCCATAAAGACCCCGGCCATGGGAATGTAATGAAAAATAATGAAATATACCAGGACCGGAATAAACAAAAAGTACAGGACCTTATTCCGTTTAAAGTCCGCTTTTATGATCTCCGCTCTTGACTTTTTGTAGGCTGAATCTCCCGCCCGTTTCATGTATAACCTCCTGTTTGAAAATCGGGGAGGAACCGTGTCCTCCCCGATCCTGTGCAAATACTTTTGGATCGCTTAGCGCGCGTTGTATCGGTCTAACGCCGCCTGCTTTAATTCAATACATCTTTCGATACCCATGTCTTTAAGGGTCTGTCTGAAGGAATCGTAATCATCCAGAGACATTTGTCCCAGAAGGAACTTAACATTACATTCCGCAACATAGGTTTCGATATCGGTATACAGGCCCGCCAGTTCGCTTTCTTCTTCCGTGGTCTGGGTTATCCTGTCGGGAATGTACCCGGATGCGGGATATTTGGTCCACAGGAAATATCCGGCCTGTTTGTTGTCATCCGCCTGCTCGATCTGAGCGGCTTCAACCTTCAAAGGCGGATTCTTGGTCCAGTATTTTCCGAGTACGGTGGCGGAATCAAGTCCGTCGGGATTGGAATAGCGGAAATCGTAAATTCCGATGCGGTGATAAGGATCGCCGTCATCCGCCAGTCTCCATACCACATCCTTTTCGGAATCGATACCGTAGTTGGAATTCAGATAAATGTCCCGCGCATAGAAGCCGTCAAGCCATCTCATGGCGATCTCCACATTCTTGCTGTCTGCACTTACGGTCCAGACCGTTCCCGCAAGGGAATCCTCGCCCGTCGAGGGCTTTCTGAATGTGGGATCCGGTGAATCGAGAGTCTTCTTGGGCTGTTCGCAGGCCACCAAATAGAAATCCGGGTTGCTTGCTCCCCTGATATAGTAGGTGTCGGAAAGTCTTGAACCGTAATCAATGAGAGCGCCTACCTTGTCGTTTAACTGCATGTCGTCATCGGCCTTTACACCCCAGGACTGTCTGGTGGCAAAATCCTGGTCAAGAATGCCTTCTTCGTACCAGCCGCGCATGAACTTAAGATACTCAAGATATTCATCGTCAAGAGGTCCGTAGCAGACCTTACCGTCCTTCTGATAGAAGTCGGGTGCGGTTCCGAAGCCCGCCATAAACTCACCGTAATCAACGCCTTTACTGGAGGTGTAGAAAGGAGCCTGAATGTGCAGCTGATCCCTGAAAGCTCTCATGACTGCCGTCCATTCGTCGTATGTCCTGGGAACCTTCATGCCCACCTTGTCCAGGAAGTCCTGCCTGATGCAAAGACCGCGGTCGGTAAGTACCGTATCCTTCATGGTCTTGGTGATGCCCCAGAAGCCGTAAAGATTACCCATGTCGGTGAAGGCGGATTTTCCCGTCAGTTCGTTGGAATTCAACCAGCTCACATAGTTGGGACAGTAATCGTAATGATCGCAGATATTTACAAAATAACCGTCCTCGATGGCAGCATCCTCACCGCGCTTATAGGTGCAACTGTCCGCATACGCCATTACTATATCGGGCATGTTGTCCGATGCAAAAAGCAGCTGAAATGCATCACTGGTTCCGCCCACAGGGGGAAGGACAAATTCGATGTGCACGTTGGTAAGTTCTTCGTACCACTGCCAGAATTCCCCTTCATTGGGGTCCGAAAGCGTTCCCATGGATTCCGCTATGGGAGCCCACAGTCTTAAAGTAACCTTTTCTTCGGTAAGCGGATACTTCTGCTGATTGACTTCTCCTCTCACGGTATCCGTTGCGGGAAGTCCCGCAAAGCCCTTTGCGGCTCCCGCCGGAGTCTTTGTTTCATCGAGTGCCGTCGTTCCGCCCTGAGCAGAAGCGCCGGTTCCCGATGTTTCCGATGACTTGCCGCATCCGCTAAAGATTCCTGCGGTCATGACAAACGTCATCATGATTGCCAATAGTTTCTTTTTCATGTTGTAACCCTCCTGTTTTATACACTCAGCCGAGATCTTCGGCATTGGTTTTGATAACATCCCCGAACCAGAAATAGCTTTTCTTCGGGGCTCTGGCCATATCTTTAACGTCTGTGTCGGTCCTGTTTACGTAGATAAAGCCGTAACGCTTTTTCATGGTGCCTTGGGAACTTAATATATCGATGGGGCCCCAGGCGAGAAATCCCATAAGGTCCACCAGGTCCTCCGACGCAGCCTTTTTCAGTTCCGAAATGTGCGACCGGAAATACTCGATCCTGTAATCGTCTTCGATCACCCATTTTCTTTGTCCCGGGGCATTTGCCGGATCTGCGCCCTCCATGGGGCTTTCGTCCGCTCCCAGTCCGCACTCGATAACAAAGACCGGCAGCTGATAACGGTCATATATGGTCTTCACCGCATATCTGAGCCCTACGGGATCTATCTCCCATCCGAAATCGCTTTTGGAAAGATACGGATTTTTTCCTTCCTGCCAGGGTTCTTGCGCCGAAGAAAGTGCCGAACGGTAATAGCTTATGGGAATGAAGTCCATCTTTGCTCTTGAGATCTCCTCAAGATCCGCACTGCTTGGCACAAACCCTGCCTTCTTCCACTCTTCCAGCAGTTCCTTCGGATATTTTCCCGTGGCGAACACCGTCAGATGTCGAAAGCACTGTCTTTCGGCCGTTGTCCGGGCCGCCAGAACATCCTCCGGCCTGCAGCTTGCGGGATATACCGGCATGCAGTGGACCATTCCTCCCACCAGCGCCTCAGGGGCGTAGGATCTCGCATAGTGCTTGACCGCCGCCGAAGCAAGAAAATGGTGGTGAAAGATCCTTGCTCTCATCAGGGCCTTTTCTTTTTCGGGAAGTTCCTTCGGAAGCATGCCGCAGGCGATGTCTATGGCCGCATTCTGTTCGTTTACAGGCACGTACAAAGAAACCGTATTTCCGAAATGTTCGATAACGGTCCTTGCAAAAAACTCAAAGGCCTCCAGGACCCTGCGGTCACTCCAGCCTCCGTATTTTTTGTAAAGAGCCAGGGGCATGTCGAAATGATTGAGACATACCATCGGTGTCATGCCGTGTGCCTTCAGGTCTTTGATAAAATCGTCATAGAACCGCAGGCCTTCTTCGTTTATCTCTCCCTCACCCGTGGGAACGATCCTGGACCAGTCTACGGAAAACCTGTAGCAGTTAAAGCCCATCCCCTCGTAGAGGCTGTTATCCTCGCTATACCTGTGATAGGTATCTATTGCGGTCTTCCATGCATCGGTGTGACCGAGACAAATCTCAATATCGTCGTATGTTGAGGGTCCCTTGCCGCCTTCCTGCCATGCACCTTCCGTCTGCATCCAGG
>JAEEGK010002543.1_pt1 | contig 45734 bp, 33 predicted proteins | sample 8958771 | NCBI WGS metagenome assembly JAEEGK01 (sample SAMN16246547, study PRJNA631951) | gut metagenome | biome: gut microbiome; feature: rumen; material: SC-attached | host: Bos | place: Iran: Karaj | collected 2018-10 | reverse complement strand
CGGCCTCAGCCCTGCGGTACTCTGCGTCAGCTGCACGCAGATCCTTCAGTGCGCGGATGTATTCAGCCTTGGCGTAGCGCAGATCCTGGATACCCAGGGGCTCCACCTGCTCAATACAAGAAGTGAAAAGACTGCCGGCAGCAATCATAATCACCAGTGAATAAATAATCTTTTTCATAAAAAAATTTGTTAAGTGTGTTTATTATTTATTGGTTAAACATTAAAAATTTGCACACAGTTTATCGCCTCAAAATTAGACATAATATTTTGATTGTCCAAATTTTTGAGGAAAATTTCAACCAATTGTTGAAAAAATGTTAAAAAAATCGGGCTCGATTGTCTTTAATCTCTGCTTCATTGGCAATTACATCCTGTAACATGCTGGTGTGATACGATGCTGTCCGGGCCTGTTGCGTGGCCGCATCAGACGCGGAGAAGAAGTTGCCTGTCGAACGGTTTGAAACCTCGAAGACATAAACACCTACATTACCCTTGACCGTCTGGATGGTTCCCTCGTCGGCCACCGAGGCGGCGCCGACAAAGGCAGGGTCGTTCTGCGTATACTGGGCCGAGCCGAATGAAAGGCCCGGATAATGGCTTACCGTAGTGCCCAATTTCTCTGCAACCTGGTCGAGCGAAGTGAGGCCGGCCACTTCCTTGGCGACATCGGCGGCGTGCTTGTCGAGCGCTTTCTCGCTGATCAGGACCGTACGGATGTCGGATGCCACGTCCTTGATATCGGCGTAGCCTTCCTTGCGCGTTTTGGTTACAGCTGTAACAAAGTAGTATTTGTTGTCGACGGTCTTGAGGTCGGACACGTCGCCTTCCTTGGTCTTCTTGTCGAACACCCAATAGACTACTTCGCGCGCATTTTCGGCAGGGCCGATGCGGCGGTTCGCCTGGGTCATATTATTAAGAGGTACGACGGGCAGGTTCTGCTCACGGGCAATCTTCTCGAAATTGGCCAGCTTTCCGTCGCAGGCGTCGGCGAACTCCACGGCTTTCATCTGGTAGTCACGATAGGTATCGTCGGACGGCAGGACGTTCTTGTAGAGCGTCGCAACCTGAACCTTCTTCACGGGTTTCGTCTTCTCCGGAACATAGAGCGCGAAGATGGCCTGGTTGTTTACACTTTTCACCTTGATGACTTTCTGCTGCGCATCGAAGACCGGGTCGAACTCGCTCAGGCCGTTGGCATACAAGGCATCCTGCGTCAGCCAGCCCATCTCGGTAAACTGCGAAACATCGGGTTTGCGCTGCTGAGCGGCGATGAAGGCATCAGCATCGTCCTCTTTGGTCAAGGGGAATACCTTATAATATACATGGGCGGAATCGGCCATGTTGCGGACGGCTGCGACACGGATGGCAGCGTAGGCGCGATCCTGATTGACCACGGGGCTCACGGTGCCGACCGGCGCATGGAAGGCGGTCTCCTGGAATTCGGGCTCACTGGCGAGCTGGTCTTCCGAGAAGAAGTAAGGATTCCATTTGCTGTCGGAATTGAGGGTGACGAACGCCTTCAGGTTTTCTGCCTTGGCAAAGTCTTCGTAGAGGGCATCGAATTCCTCCTTCGTGTCGGCATAGTCCTGTGCGGAAGGAACCACTTCCCACATCACGTACTCGATGTCACGGTTGGCCGGCTGCTTGAACTGCTCCTTGCGTTCGTTGTAGAAGCGGCGGATCTCGTCGGAAGTGACGGTGACCGTAGTGTCTGCATCGAAGGGAAGCGGGGAGAACACGAAATCGACATCAGCCGTCACATTGCTTTCGGCAATCATGCGGTTTTTCTCGAGCTCGGTCAGGAAATCGCTGTTCTCGATCAGTGAACCATATTTGGTGTACATCTGGTTGCGATAGACGCTTTCTTCGAGGAATGACCAGTAACGGGCTGCGGAGCCGGTCTCATCGGCATCGATGGACTGTACGAAATTGACCAGGGCCTCGCGGCTGAAGTTGCCGTTGGCATCGGAGAAGACACCCTGCTGGAGCAGCACGGGAGAGATGTTGTTACCCTGTGTGAGGTCGACCATTTCATCGGATCCGACGGCCAGGCCGGCGGAAGTTGCCTTCGGAATGAAGACTTCGTTGTCGAAAATCGACTGCCATGCCGCATCGCGGAGCTGGGCTTGCTCTGCTTCCGAGCTGGGGTTCTGGCCCAGGGACTTGGCTACCTCGGAAATGTTGTTAAGTTCTTCGTAGAACTCCCGGTAAGATATGGACTTACCATTCATCGAGCCCACTTTGTTGTCTGAGGAAAAGCGATCGGCGGCCGACCGAAGTGTCTGAGGATCAAGGATGAACGACAGAAGAGCCAGCGCGACGAGTACTGTGATCAAAATTCCGAATTTGACGCGAATTTTCTCTAATACCGCCATGTTTAGTTTAGTTTTAGTTATTAATCTTTGTGTTATTTCCAATCATGCCCTTTTCGGGACGAAGTGCAAAAGTACACAAAAATCAGTTACTAGATGCAAAAAGAGGGTAAAACGTTGAGTCGGAAAATGACTTTTTTTTACAAAAAAAGAGATTCCGGGTCAAGCCCGGAATGACGTCAATGTTTTGGACCGATGAAATTGACGGTATCGTTGTAGGAGTAGGTGGAATCGCGCTCCACGGCGTACCAGTCGAAGGGGCGGAGGATGACAGAGTTGCGGGCGCGCTCGTCGGAGGTCATGCCATAGCCCTGCAGGAGGCCGCTGTCGGATGAAAGCCGGACATAGCAGTCCGTGTAGATTTTCTTTTCTGCGCGATTCCAGTAAAGGGTGTCCGTTTCGATTTTCTCACCCTTCAGATGATTGATGATCACCACGTCGCCGAAGGCGCTCCAGGATTCATTGTCCCTTGTGGTAATGTGTTTTGCCTTTTTTGAGACGATCGACGTCTCCAGTGCTCCGTTTTCCGTGTAGGCATCCACGAAAAAGCCGTCGGGGTAGAGTTCGTAACTCTGGTGCACGGAATCCTTGACATAATCGAACTTCTGCATCAGCGGGGCATGCATGCGCATGGCCGCTTCTCCTTTTTCGGTTTGGAGCACATTCAGGTCATGGACCACCTGGACGGGGGTCTCTACAAAATCGATGGCCTCTGATTCCTGTTCCCGGCATGCCGGGAACAGGAGCAGGGCCAGGATAAGAACCTGAAAAGCTTGCGCTTTCACTTATTTGTTGGTGCGGACCGTGGTGCGTTCGGTCATGCCGCCGCAGCTCACGGTGTAGGCGCTGCCGTCGGTGATATCGAGGAAGAAGGCATCTTCTGTCTTCGGGAAGTAGCGACGGTACTGTGCTGCCAGCGAGTTGGCGTCTTCTGCCACCTCAGGATCGGCAGCTGCTGCACGCTGCAGATAGTCGACGGCCACCCAGAAGTTGGCGCGGCTGCTGACTTCGTCGCCACCGCATTTCTGGCCACCCCAGATGGTACCGATCAGCAGATAGGCCTTTCCTTTGTAAGACTCGTCCAGCTCGATTACTTCTTTCGCCTTGGCCACGGCCGGAGCCGCCTTGCCGCATTTCTTGAAGTAGTAGGTCGCCAGTTCGAAGGTGTATTCGGCACGGGTCGCCACATCGTCGGGATTGAGCAGGCTGATGGCACGTTCCAGTGCTTCGGCAGCCTTGGTGTTTTCGTCACGCGAAGAGTAGAGGCGGTAGAGGCCGTAAACGGAGCTGGCCGTCGGGTTGATCTCGTTGAGGGCCACGATGCTCTTGAGGAAAAGGTCGGTGTTCATGCACTCGCTCTTGGAGAGCATCTTGACCATGTTGGTCAGGAGGGCCTCATCGTTCGGGCTGGCTTCGAAGCGCGGGGTGTAGAGAGCCACGAGGTTGTCGCAGGATGCCACGCCGCTGTCGATCAGGATGGTCTCGACATCGCGCTTGGCGTCGCGGTACTTCGGATCGTTGCTCGAATCGATCTTGTCGTCGAGATAGCCGGAGATGGTGGTGTAGTTGTTCATCACGGCTTCGGCGTCAATCTTCTGGTTCTGGTACATTTCGACGCACGACTGCATCTGCTTGACGAAGACGATCGGGCTGGCTTCACCCTTGATGTCGTCCAGGATGCCGGTCAGGACGGTGTACTGCACCTCCGGGTCGTTGCCATAGTAATTGATCACGTCGATGGCCTTGTTGTCCTTGCTCTTGACAGCATACTTGGGGAAGTACTGCGCACGGACATCGTTGAGCATCAGCAGCGTGTCGACCAACTGTTTGTAACGGGCCGGGTCCTTCTTGGTCTGGCCGATCTCATAGCGGATGATGGCCTGGCCGTTGATGATCATGTTCTGGCTTGCCGTAGGCGGGCAAAGCGAGAAAGCCTTGCGCCAGAAAGGCGCGGCCTCCGCCATATTCTTTTGTTTGTAAAGCTCCTGATAGTAGGAGAGATACTTCGTACATTCGGCGCTGTCTTTTCCGAATCGTCCCTGGGAGAACGCAGGTACGGCGAGCACCAGGGTCAGGAGGATGAGGGCAAACTTTTTCATATCTTTCTCAGGTTGGTTGGCAAATTTAGTAAATATTTAGTTATACAACGGTTTGATAAACCAAATATCGTGCAAATTGAACGATATCGTGATCAAAAAATATCGTTCGCGGATCTGGTTGCTCTTCAAAGTGCCCCGCTGGCCGATGTCCACGCCCAGATTGAGGCTGTTGTAATAGCGGAAAACCGGAAGGCCGAAACCCAGGGTGATGCCGGTCGCCGCCACGGGATGACCGCCCAGTTGCATGAAAGAGCGCTCATGATAGGCACCGCCGCGATAGGTCACGCGACGCAGGAAATGGCCGAAACCGCTGCGCACGTCGTAACGGTTGGGCGTCACCTCGAAGCCCGCACGGAAGTTCTGCGCGACACCTGTGGAGAAATCCACGCCCGGATAACCGCCGAAATCGACCTTGCTCCAGTCCTGGCGGGTGTAGTCGAAACCTATCATCCACTGGTCGGAGTAACGAAGCGTGATGCCGGCACCGATTTCACCCGGGATCGCATAGTTTTCCAGATTGGATACCTTGTGGTAGATCGTATCGGTCGCCGAATATTCACCATATGCGAAACGGGTCTGGGAACCACGGAGCTTCGTGTTGAAGTCATAGGTTACGCCCACAGTGGCAACCAGCGCCTTGGTCAGCGGCTGGGAATACTGCAGGCCCGCCTTGGCACCGAAGCAGCTCACGTTGTCGCGCCAGCCGGTTTCGAGGTAGCGGTACGAGGTGGCATTCTCGAAAGTGGCGCTGCTGCTCCGCACGATCCTGCCAAAATAATAGTTCGCGTCGATACCGAGGCTGAGCCTGTCGAAAAGCGTGACGCCGGCGCCCAGGAAAGCCTTGTACAGGCCACCGCGTCCCGTCCGGGTATAAGTGATGTCGCCCACGCTGGCAATCAGTTCATCGGAAGTCTCATGGGCCTCGAAATCGTAATTGACGGAGCTGTACGGCATGATGCCGAACTTGAAGGCGCCCTGGCTGGCAATGGGGAACGACACCACCAGGTTGTGCATGTTGAAGGTATTGCTGGCCGAGCGCTGCACGCCGGAAGCCGTGGGGCTGATGGAACGTGCGGCGTTGCCTTCGTAAATGACGTTGCGGTTCTCCAGGCCGAAATCGACCATGAAGGATTTCAGCTCGCGCGCGGTGATGCCGGCAGGATTCAGGATGTTAATATTGCGGACGTTGCGGTCACCGATGCCGATGCCGCCCATCATGGTGTTGTAGGTGGTTCCCTGACGCACCAGGTCGCCGAAACCGAACAGGGAATACGGCGAATAGCCAATGCCTGCGAGCGGGTCATCATCCTGTGCGCGCAGTTGTGCGGGAAACAGCAGGAGCAGCGCCGCAGCGACAACCAGTATGCTTTCTATCTTCTTCACCTTAGGACTGGTTCTTGGAATGTACGAATTGCAAAAGTAATAAAAATTCAAACATTATACCAAAAACGGAGCCAGAACACGCGCCGCCGCCTGTACCGAGTCGATATCCGGCACTTTGAAATAGAGTTTTCCGTTCGCTTCCAGGAGATTGATCCCATCACGGCGGGCAGCCAGCTGCTGGAGGATGGCCCCGAACTGCTCGGATTCGAAGAAAGGATGCTTGCGGTCAGAAATGAAATAGGCCAGCATCACATGGTTCTTCAGGATGATGCGTTCGATGCCCATCTTGCCGCCCATCATCCGCAACCGTACCACATCGATCAGTTCGAGTACGGGCGTGGGAACCGGCGAGCCGAAACGGTCGGCCAGGTTGGCGGTGAAACGCTTGAGCAGGTCTTCCGACTTGATGCTGTCGAGTTCCTTGTAGAGCCGGATTTTCTCGGAAGGCACGTTGACATAGCTGTCGGGGATCATGATTTCAAGGTCGGTATCGACCTGGGTATCCAGCTCATAGGTAAGATTCCGGGTCAAGCCCGGAATGACGGTATCGTCATGGTCTGCATGATGGGTAAGGACCAGTTCGTTCATCGCTTCGCGCAGGACGCGCATATAGGTTTCGAAACCCATTTCGGCCATGAAGCCGGACTGTTCGGCACCGAGCAGGTTGCCGGCGCCGCGGATATCGAGGTCCTGCATGGCGATGTTGAAGCCGCTGCCCAGGTCGCTGAAGGCCTCCAGGGCCCGGATGCGCCGGCGGGCGTCGTCGGTCAGGCGTTCTTCTTCCGGCACGACCAGGTAGCAGAAGGCCTTGACATTGCTGCGTCCCACACGGCCGCGCAGCTGGTGCAGGTCGCTCAGGCCGAAACGATGCGCCCGGTTGACGATCATCGTGTTGGCATTAGGAATGTCGATGCCGTTTTCGATGATCGTGGTCGACAGCAGGATATCGTAGTCTCCGGCGATGAACCTGAGGATTTTCTCTTCCAGCTCCTTGGGTTCCATCTGGCCGTGGGCCACGCAGATCTCTGCCTTCGGACAGATATGGTGCAGCATGTCGTATATCTTGTAGATATCCTCGATGCGATTGTGCACGAAATACACCTGTCCGCCCCGTTCGAGCTCCCGGTTCAGGATATCGGCCAGGTAATCTTCGTCCATGCGGATGACTTCCGTGGTGACGGGGATGCGGTTGGGCGGTGGTGTGTTGATAATCGAAAGGTCGCGGGCACCCAGAAGCGAGAACTGCAGCGTGCGCGGAATCGGGGTGGCGGTGAGGGTCAATGTGTCGACCGAGGTCTTCATCTGCCGTATCTTTTCTTTGGCTGCCACGCCGAATTTCTGTTCCTCATCGATGATGAGGAGGCCCAGATCCTTGAATTTCAGGTTTTTGTTCAGGATACTGTGGGTCCCTATCAGGATATCCGTGCGTCCGGCAGCGATATCTTCGCCAATCTGCTTGATCTCTCTGGCCGTACGCATGCGGCTGATATAGTCGATCTTGACCGGGAAGTCCTTGAGTCGCTGGCTGAAAGTCTGCCAGTGCTGCAAGGCCAGGATAGTTGTGGGTACCAGCACGGCCACCTGCTTGCTGTCGCACACGGCCTTGAAGGCGGCACGGATGGCCACTTCCGTCTTGCCGAATCCAACGTCGCCGCATACCAGGCGGTCCATGGGATGGATGCTTTCCATGTCGGCTTTGACAGCTTCCGTGGCCGAAGCCTGGTCAGGGGTGTCTTCAAACATGAAAGAAGACTCCAGTTCACGCTGCATGAAATTGTCAGCAGAAAAAGCGAATCCGCGGGCCTGCTGCCTTTCTGAATAGAGCTTGATGAGGTCTTCGGCGATATCCTTGACCTTCGATTTCGTGTTGCGCTTGAGGTTTTCCCAGGCCTTGCTGCCGAGCTTGTAGATCTTGGGCGGCTCGCCGTCACGCGACTTGAATTTCGAGATGCGGTGCAGGGAGTGGATGGAAACGAAAACTACGTCGCCATCTTTGTAGATTAGTTTGACAGCTTCCTGCGTACGGTTGCCCACATGGGTTTTCACCAGGCCGCCATACTGGCCCACACCATGGTCGATATGCACGATGTAATCGCCCATCCTGAGCGCATTGAGCTCGTTGATCGTCATCTGCTCGGCTCTTTCCACCTGCCGATGGACATTGAGCTTGTGGTAGCGCTCAAAAATCTGATGGTCCGTGTAATAACAATTTTTAGAAGCCTTGTCTATATATCCTTCATGCAGGGATACAGGCAGGAACTTCGGCGAAATGTTGCGCAGTATCTCTTTGAGGCGTCGTGTCTGGCTCTCGTTCGGAGAGAGGATGGTCACCGTATAACCTTCGATCTGGTGACGGACGATGTCGTCGGAAAGCAGCTGGAAATTCTTGGCGAAAGCCGGTTGTGGAATGATTCCGTCTTCCTGTTTTTTCAAGATATCGTCGCGCAGGTCCCAGATGGTGGTTCCTTCCGGCAGGACCTCCATGAAATCAGCATATTCTTCATCTTTTCCGATTTCATCGAGGTTCGGAAAGATGGATATTTCGGTGAGCGGATCGCCGACCGAAAGCTGGTTGTCGGGATTGAACCATCGGATCGTCTCGATCTCATCTCCAAAAAAATCAATGCGCAACGGACGCTCGTCTGCAAAAGAATAAATGTCGACCAGCGAGCCGCGCAACGCAAATTCTCCGGGCTGCGTCACAAAATCCACTTTCCGGAAGCCTTCCTCGAAGAGTACATCGCTGATGACGCTGTGGGAAAGGCTTTCTCCCTTCCGGAGCGTGAGGATTGAATCGCGGATCTTTTTGGGTCGCAGCACACGTTCCTGCACGGCTTCTGTATAGGTAACGACCAGTGTAGAATCGAGCAGCGTCTTTTGCAGCAACTGCGGGGTGATGACATAGTCCACGTCACTCCGGACTTGTTCCGGAGTCTCTGGATTCCGGGTCAAGCCCGGAATGACGGGGGATGTGTTCGGAATGACGGGAGAAGTGGTCCAGCGTGTCAGGACAGAAAGCGTTGAAGTGCGTTGAAGAAGGGCTGTATTCTTTTTATACTCAGACTTTTCGCTCGTGGCCGGAAAGAAAAAGAGGTTTTCTTCGCGGAAAAAATTATCGAGGTCGGAAACCATGTAATAGGCTTCCTTCTTGTTGTCACATATCACAAGATGAAGCGCACCCTGGGTGGCGCGCTTCACGGAATTCGCTATGTATACAGCTTTATCGGAAATCATATTGACCGTAAATGACACGCAATCCTTCTTTATTGAAAGATCCTTTTTCGTACATTTTCTTCAAATACTCTTCTGTCATATTGAAAACAAAATGTTCCGACATCATATTATTCACGCTGTTCATATATGATTGAGCCACACTGAAATTGAAATAATTCCTGCCGTTTCCGCGATTGAGCGGAAAAACTTCGGCTCGACGCGCCAAAGCCCAGTCACACATTTTGCAGTTGTCTCCTTTTCCACTTCCTTTGAGCATATAGTCCGGCTGGTCGGCACCCATGGCTGCAAACAAAGGAACAGCTTTACCGACCGGCGGATAACCAAGGATGGTCCACATGACTGTCAGGTTCGGGTTTTCGCCCGGTTTGACACCTTTGATTACAATGGAAGCACTGGTGCTGCGACGCGGAATGAAATCCTGGTCCACAAACCAGCCTTCCGGTGCGAGTTCCGGATTCTGGTTCAGGTCGATACCCAGCAAGGAATTATAGTAGCTGCGGGAAAGGTTGTTGAAAATCCACTGCGGCGTGAATTCCTCTCCACGAATCCAGGCCTTGTGAAGAATCTCATTGGCGGTATTATAGCGCACATAACCCATGCCTTCATCCATGCGGCCTGTATAAGAGTAATTGGTATAGACCAGAAATCCCTGCGGCGCAATCTTCGGATCGTTAACATCAATCTTGCGCCACTCTGTATTGTTGACTTCATAATAAGCAGCACCACCTTCCGCATCGATCACGCCGAAATTTGCTTCAACACCACGGGGCTTTTTCATTTTGTCGAGCATCTTTTCGAAATCCTTAAGCGTCTTACAACTGCCCAGCGCCTCATACATGAGCGCACCTTCCATGTCTTCGAAATCTGCTTCAACGTTCTGAAGATTATAGGAAGCTGTATTCATGATGGAAAAACCCACATCATTGGTACCTGTCCAGACTTCACCATCCTGTACAGGGCTGTTGACCAGGCCGATGAAACCATATTTCCGTCCGTTGCCGGCAGGGAAGAACTCAATCCGGTTGTTCAATTCACCCGTATCACGATGCTTCCAGAGCAAAGGACGACCGTCGGGTGTACATTTGCCGGTAAAGATGGCCGAGGTGCAGGCATCCGAAGGAAGGGCTGCCAGCAGGGTCACTGCCAGCAGAATACTAAGAGAAAAGATCTTTTTCATATTGCTGGTTCGTTTTTCCGAGATGTTGATAAGCCAGGTCAGTCACGACACGGCCCCTTGGCGTACGTTTCAGGAAGCCTTCCTTGATCAGGAATGGTTCGTACACTTCCTCCAGTGTACCAACGTCTTCGCTGATGGCTGTAGCTATGGTTCCTGCTCCCACAGGACCACCGTTGAACTTATCGATGATGGTAGACAATATCTTATTGTCGATGGCATCAAGACCCCGCGTATCGATATTCAGGGCATTGAGCGCGAATTTCGTGATTTCCAGATCGATGACTCCGTTTCCGCGTACCTGGGCGAAGTCCCGCACACGTCGCAAAAGGGAATTGGCGATACGCGGCGTACCCCGGCTCCGCAGTGCAATCTCTTTAGCCGCTTCATCTTCAATCGCTATATCCAGGATCGAAGCACTCCGCTTGATAATATTGAAAAGAACGTTGGCATCGTAATATTCCAGATGGCACTGGATGCCGAAACGGGCCCGGAGCGGCGAAGTCAGCAGGCCGCTGCGCGTCGTGGCACCGATGAGCGTAAAAGGACTCAGGGAAATCTGTACGCTGCGGGCACCCGGGCCTTTGTCGATCATGATATCGATGCGATAGTCTTCCATGGCAGAATAGAGATACTCTTCCACAATGGGACTCAGGCGATGGATTTCATCGATAAAGAGCACGTCTCCCTCTTCCAGGGAAGTCAGCAGGCCGGCCAGGTCACCGGGCTTGTCGAGAATAGGCCCGGAAGTGATCTTCAGATTGACGCCCAGTTCCGAAGCGACGATATGGGCCAGCGTGGTCTTGCCCAGGCCGGGAGGACCGTGGAACAGGACATGGTCGAGCGCTTCGCCCCTGAGCAGCGCCGCTTTCACGAAGACCTTGAGGTTTTCGAGCACTTTTTCCTGTCCGGAGAACTGTTCGAAATTCTGCGGACGGATCACCTTGTCAAATTCACTTTCCCGAAATGAAGTCTCCGTGCGGGGATTGAAAGATTCAGCCATAACGCCACAAACTTTGTCAACAACACAAAATTAATAAAATAAAAATTCAAAAATTCTTTTTCCCGGTATTTCTAAGCCTGTTGAAACTGTTGAAAAAAATTGAGGCATGAATTATCCATATTGGTTTCAACAGAAAATGAACACCCATTTCGTCTTCAGGGAGAAATGGGTGTCCGGTTGTTGATAAAACGCTGAAAGGCGAAAGTTGATAAAGGATTTGTTAAAAACCGAAGGATATGCCGGGATAAAAACGATGTTTGTCAACAGGCGCCAGATTTTTCAACAATCCTCGATATTTATCAACTAGTCTTTGAACTTCGCCGTGAGGAATTCGCGGTTGAGGCGGGCAATGTGGCTTACTGTGATATGCTTGGGGCATTCCATCTCGCAGGCGCGGGTATTGGTGCAGGCACCGAAACCCAGTTCGTCCATCTTGGCCACCATGGCTTTCGCACGGCGTGCGCCCTCGATCTTACCCTGCGGCAGCAGCGCCAGCGAACTGACACGTGCAGCCACGAAGAGCATGGCCGAGCCATTCTTGCAAGTAGCGGCACAGGCACCGCAACCTACGCAGGAAGCAGCATCCATGCTTTCATCGGCATTCTTTTTCGGAATGGGAATGGCATTCGCATCGGGAACACCGCCGGTATTGACGCTGATGAAGCCGCCTGCCTGCAGGATCTTGTCGTACGCACCACGGTCGACCACCAGGTCTTTGATCACCGGGAAACCGCGGCTGCGCCAGGGCTCGATGGTGATGGTGCTTCCATCCTTGAATTTGCGCATGTAGAGCTGGCAGGTAGTAACACCACTCTCCGGACCGTGGGCACGGCCGTTGATATAGAGCGAGCAGGCACCGCAGATACCTTCGCGGCAGTCGTGGTCGAACGAGACCGGACCGCTCTGGTTGCCGTGGCAACCCTTGTCGAAGGCCACCGGATCGATCTTCTCGCCGATGAGCTGTTCGTTGAGGATATCCATCATCTCAAGGAAAGAAGTACCTTCAGAGATGTCTTTTACCTGATAGGTCTCAAAATGTCCCTTGCTTTTCGCGTCTCTCTGACGCCATACTTTTAAAGTAAAATTCATAATACTTTATCCTTAAGAAGATTAGTCTTTATAGTTACGGGTTGCAACGTGTGCGAATTCGAATTTCAGCGGTTCCTTGTGGAGTTCGGGCTGCTTGTCTTCGCCCTTGTATTCCCAGGCTGCCACGTACATGTAGTTGACATCGTCGCGCTTGGTCTCGCCTTCTTCGGTCTGCATTTCTTCGCGGAAGTGACCGCCGCAGGATTCGTTGCGGTTCAGGGCGTCGCGGGCCATCAGCTCGCCGATCTCGAGGAAGTCGGCTACGCGGAGTGCTTTTTCAAGTTCCTGGTTGAAGACGCCCGTCTCGCCAGCTACGTAAACGTTGCTCCAGAACTCTTTCTTGAGTGCCTGGATGAGTTCGATGGCTTTCTTCAGGCCGGCTTCGTTGCGGGCCATGCCCACGTATTCCCACATGATGTGGCCGAGTTCCTTATGGAAGGCGTCGACGGTCTTCTTGCCCTTGATGTTCATCAGCTTGTCGATCTTTGCCTGGACGGCTTTCTCGGCAGCTTCGAATTCCGGTGCGTTCGTATCGGTCTTCGGCTCCTTGAACTTGCTGGCCAGGTAGTCGCCGATGGTGTACGGCAGGATGAAGTAGCCGTCAGCCAGGCCCTGCATCAGGGCCGAGGCGCCGAGGCGGTTGCCGCCGTGGTCGGAGAAATTGGCCTCACCGATGGCATACAGGCCCGGGATGGTGGTCATCAGGTTGTAGTCCACCCAGAGGCCGCCCATCGTGTAGTGGATGGCCGGATAGATCATCATCGGCTCTTCGTGCGGATCGACATCGGTGATTTCCTTGTACATGTCAAAGAGGTTGCCGTAGCGGGCGTCCACCACTTCTTTGCCGAGGCGCTTGATGGCGTCCTTGAAATCAAGGAACACGGCCTTGCCCGTATTGTTCACGCCATAGCCGGCGTCGCAGCGCTCCTTGGCGGCACGGGAAGCCACGTCACGCGGGACGAGGTTGCCGAACGCGGGGTAGCGGCGCTCGAGATAGTAGTCGCGGTCTTCTTCGGGAATCTGCGAACCTTTGATCTTGCCTTCCTGCAGTTTCTTGGCGTCTTCCAGTTTTTTGGGCACCCAGATGCGGCCGTCGTTGCGGAGCGACTCGGACATCAGGGTCAGCTTGGATTGCTGGTCGCCATGGATGGGGATGCAGGTCGGGTGGATCTGGGCGAAGCACGGGTTGGCGAAAAAAGCGCCTTTCTTGTAGCACTGCCATGCGGCCGAACCGTTGGAGTTCATGGCGTTGGTGCTGAGGAAGTAGGTGTTGCCATAGCCACCGGAGGCCAGCACGACGGCGTGGGCGCCGAAGCGTTCGATCTTGCCGTTGGTCAGGTTGCGGGCGATGATGCCTTTGGCTTCGCCGTTGATGATCACGAGGTCGAGCATCTCATGGCGGGGATACGATTTCACCTGGCCCTTCGAGACGGCGCGGTTGAGGGCGGCGTAAGCGCCGAGCAGCAGCTGCTGGCCGGTCTGGCCGCGGGCATAGAAGGTACGGGACACCTGCGCACCGCCGAACGAACGGTTGTCGAGCAGTCCGCCGTAATCGCGGGCGAAAGGAACGCCCTGGGCCACGCATTGGTCGATGATGTTGTTGCTCACTTCGGCCAGGCGGTAGACATTGGCTTCGCGGCTGCGATAGTCACCACCTTTGATGGTGTCGTAGAACAGACGGTAGATCGAGTCGTTGTCATTCTGGTAGTTTTTGGCAGCGTTGATGCCACCCTGTGCTGCAATGGAATGCGCGCGGCGCGGGGAATCGCTGATGCAGAAAACTTTGACATTGTAGCCCAGTTCTCCCAACGAAGCGGCTGCGGAGGCGCCACCGAGGCCGGTGCCGATAACGATAATCTCCATTTTGCGCTTATTGGCAGGACTCACGACTTTGATGTCGGCTTTGTGCTTCGACCATTTCAGTTCGAGCGGTCCTTCCGGAACCTTAGAAATCAATTCAGTCATATAACGTTATATTAGTTGTTCCAATAAGATACAAATGTCGCAAAAATCAAAGATATTTGCAATTATTTGTATCTTTACATACGAATTTTTAATACTAACTGTCATGAGAATCATTCAAAAGCTTTTGTTCGTCGTCCTTGCGGCGGTGTTGATCGCTTCCTGCAGTCCTTATTCCAAACTTTCAGAAGAACAGCGTGTCGTGGTCGACGAGGCGCTCAGCAAAGCCTATGTCCGTGCCATCGAAAAGCCGGACCTGAAGCTGGACATCACCCATATCATTCCGCAAGGCATGCCGTCAAAGATCAGTACCGGTGAATTCTCCTTGCGCCTCGAAGGGGATGTGGTGACGACCCGTCTTCCATACATCGGTGTCTCGCGCCAGCCCTTGTATGCCGGTGCCGATGAGATTTCCATCGTTTTCAACGAAGAAAAAGTCGATCTGAAGAAAGATTTCTCCAAGGCGAAGAAAGGTGTCTACAAGTACAAGTTCAAAGGCGGTGAAGGCTATTACAAGTGGGAGATTTCGCTCATTCTCTATGACAACGGCAAGGCGACCATCGATTGCAATTGTACGGATGGCCGGAGCATGAATTATTATGCGGACATTGTTCTCTTAGACTAATATTCTTGTATGCAAGCGCGCAGATTTTTCCTTTTGGCCGTGGCTCTGTTCACTTCGTTCATTCCGGTCCTGGCGCAGATTGATTTCGTGCCGGAACCCGTCAGCGTGCAATACGTTTCCGGCCAGGAGCCGTTCATCCTTGACAAGAATGTCCGGATCGTGGGCGGAGACCCGTTCAACGTGCAGTATCTCCAACAGCACATCGACCGGATCATCGACCGGCATGGGGACAGCTGGAATGCCCGGCCGGGCAGCATCGAATTCGTGCGGACCAAGTCGTTCCCCGAAGAAGGATATGCCATCAGCGTGACGCCGGACCGTATCCTGGTCAGCGCCACGACCAAGGCGGGTGAATTCTATGCCATCCAGACCCTGTTGCAGATGCTCCCGCCGCAGGTTTACCACCGCGTTTCCGGACCCGATGCCATGCTGCTCCGGCAATACGGGATTCCCTGCTTGGAGATCGTGGACCAGCCGCGTTTCTCCTGGCGCGGCAGCATGTTCGACGTGTCGCGTACGTTCTTCGACAAAGACTATATCCTGCGCCATCTCGACTGGCTGGCCTACCACAAGATCAACAAGTTCCACTGGCACCTGACCGATGACAACGGCTGGCGCATGGAGATCAAGAAATATCCGAAACTGACGCAGGTAGGCGCCTGGCGCGGCCGCAACGAAGCACTGGAGCCCGCTTTCGATTCCGGTGAGGAGCGCTACGGCGGCTTCTACACGCAGGAAGAAATGAAGGAGATCGTGGCTTATGCCGCGGCACGCAACATCGAGGTCATTCCCGAATTCGACATGCCGGGCCACTCGAAAGCCCTGGCCGTATCCTATCCTGAAGTAGTCTGCAAGCACGATACGGACGTCAAGAGCGTACAGGGAGAAGTCCACAACGTGCTGTGCGTGGGGCGGGAGAAAAACTATGTGATGCTCGAGAACATCATCAAGGAAATGGCCGCGATCTTCCCGTCGAAGTACATCCATATCGGTGTGGAGGAAGTGGCCACCGAGTCGTGGAAGCACTGCCCCGACTGCCAGGCCCTGATGAAGAAGATGGGTTATACGGATGAAAGCCAGCTGCAGGGATATTTCGCGCAGCGGATGGAAGCCATCCTGGCCAAATATGGAAAGACATTGGAAGGCTGGGAAGATATCATCCCGACCGAGACACTTTCCCGCAACGACCTCGTTCTGGTATGGCACGACCAGAAAGTGATGCAGAAAGCCCTCGACGCCGGCTTCCCCGCCGTGACACAGAACTGCTACTACCTGTACCTCGACATGAAGCAGACGCCGGAGGAACGCGGCCACACCTGGGCCTCGATCATCGACGTAGAAAAGACCTATTCGTTCGATCCGTTGCAGGGACTCGACTTGTCTGGCGGCAAGGAACGCCTGGTCAAGGGCCTGCAGGGCGGCTTGTGGGCAGAGTTGCTCTATTATCCTCCGCATTTCTCTGAATATCAGTTATATCCGAGACTTTGCGCCCTGGCTGAAGTTGGATGGACTCCGCAGGAAAAGCGCAACTACGCCGATTTCGACGGACGACTCATGCGGAGCCATTTCGAGCGCATGCGCAACATGGGCATCCGGTTCCGCATCCCGGCGCCGGAGGTCGATGCACGCGGCAACGTCCGCAGTCCCTATCCCAACATGGTGGTGCGCTATACCTTCGACGGCAGCGAGCCGACGGTTTCTTCGCCGGTGGTGACGGGTTCCGTGGTGACCGACCAGCCTGAAAAGCTGCGTTTCGCCACGTTCTACGGAGACATCAAGAGCCGTACGGTCGAAGTGCCGGGTGCCCGCAAGTTCCTGAAGCCGGCCACCCGCGTGGAGACGACCATCGCGGTCAACCCGCGCTATCCGGTCGAAAACCTTGCGCTGTATGAAAGCAAGAAATACATGCGCAGCGCCGGTGCTCCGAAAGCGGGTGACACCGTGCTCTATACCTTCGAAAAGCCGCTCAGCTGCAAGCAGATCACCGTTCAGACCGCAGATCCCGTCAATCAGTTCTACGGTATCACGACGGGACATGTGGAAGTACTGTTCGCCGGCGCGGATGCGTTCGTTTCCTGTGGATCGTTCGACATGTACAACCGCGTCGTCGTTCCGGTGGACGGGAAGCAGGTCCAGGCCGTCAGGATCGTGGTGGACGGCCCCTGTGAAGGCAAGGCTGTGAGTATTCAACCGTTAATCATTGAATAATTAGAGAGATTCCGGGTCAAGCCCGGAATGACGAATTTTATGGAATTCTTTACGACAGCCGCTGGCATTACCGTACACGTTTGGGACACTGGGTTTACTGGGGCTCTGCCCCAAACCCTACCGCTTCGGCCTGCTATTACACCAGGCTCACCCGCCCGGCCTTCGCTAGCGCCTGATGGCGCGGGAGAACCCCCTTGCATTATGCTGCTTCACGGGTATCTCGAAACCATGTATATGTTCAACGAGCTGGTGGAGGCGCTCAAAAGCCATTATCGTATAATCGTCATCGACATGCCCGGCCACGGCTTGACGGATTATGCGCCGGCCGGGCCTGACGGTGAACGCGTCAACACCCTGTCGTTCTGTGCTTCGGTGGTGGTGGGCGTGCTTGACAAATGCGGCGTGGAGAAAGCGGTGCTGGCAGGGCACTCCATGGGCGGCTATGTGACGCTGCAGACCTTGCGTGAGCATCCGGAGCGCGTGGAGCGGGCGATCCTGCTCCATTCGCATCCTTATCCCGATTCTCCCCAGAAAATCGCCGACCGGGGACGGGAAAAGGAGTATGTCGCACAGGGAAAACTGCTGACAGTAGCTGACTTGTCGATACCGAACATGTATTATTCGGAGAACCTGCGCGCGTGCGACGAAAAGATCCGCGAAACGGTGGAACTCTGCGAAACGCACGATCCGGAAGGAATCATCGCTTCGATCGAAGGACTCCGCCGCCGCGACGACCAGTCGGACGTGATGCAGCATCCGCCGGTGCCGCTGCTCCTGGTCCATGGCGATCACGATGCCTTCCTCCCCATGGAGCGCGTCGAAGAAATGAAGAAGTTGTTCCCGGAAATCCGATACGCGCTGATTCCCGATGCGGGTCACAATTCGTTCATCGAGCAGCCAGAAAAGTGTGTCGAAAAGATCATTCAATTTATAGATTCCGGGTCAAGCCCGGAATGACGGATGAGATCGTCATGCCGGACCTGATCCGGCATCTTACCACAGGAAATTGTCAAACGGATAACGTCCGGCATGGATCTCCGCAACCATCTTGTACAGGTCGTTGCGGAGTTTTTCTATCCCTGTGCGCTCCAGAGCCGACAGGAAGATGCACGGCGTGTGTTCCCGTGAAATCCAGCTGTTTTTCAGCTCCTCGAGCGTGAAATTCTTCTCGGTCTTTTCCTGCAGCGAGAACTCGTCGTAGGGCTCGTAGCGGTAGGCGTCGATCTTGTTGAACACCATGTAGACCGGCTTGTCCTGGGCGCCGATATCCTTGAGCGTCTGGCTCACCACGCGGATCTGGTCTTCAAAATTGGGATGCGAGATGTCCACCACATGCATCAGGATGTCGGCTTCGCGCACCTCGTCGAGCGTACTCTTGAACGACTCCACGAGCTGCGTCGGCAGTTTGCGGATGAACCCTACCGTGTCGCTGAGCAGGAAGGGGACATTCTCGATGACGACCTTCCTGACGGTGGTGTCGAGCGTGGCGAACAATTTGTTTTCTGCGAAGACATCGCTTTTGGCCAGCAGGTTCATGATGGTGCTCTTGCCCACGTTGGTATAGCCTACGAGCGAGATGCGGACCAGTTGCCCGCGGTTCGATCGCTGGGAAGCCATCTGTCGGTCGATCTTCCTGAGCTGTTCCTTGAGCCGGGTAATCTTGTCGAGCACGATGCGGCGGTCGGTTTCCAGCTGGCTTTCGCCCGGACCACGCATGTTGAGGCCGCCCTTGCCGCCGCGCTGCCGCTCCAGGTGCGTCCACATGCCGGTCAGGCGGGGATAGAGATATTGGTATTGAGCGAGTTCGACCTGGGTCTTTGCATAGGCGGTCTGCGCACGTTCGGCGAAAATATCGAGGATCAGGCCGGTACGGTCAACCACGACGCAGTGGTGGTCGGGCCAGTGTTCGTTGATCTCGCGTTCGACGTTGCGCATCTGGGAGGGAGAAAGTTCATCGTCGAAAATCACGTAGTCCAGTTCGTTTTCCCGGACATACTGCTTGATTTCCTGCAGCTTGCCCGATCCGATGTAGGTGCGGGAGTCGGGATGGTCTAGGCGCTGGGTGAAGCGCTTCGTTCCTTCCACGCCGGCAGTCGTCGCCAGGAACTGGAGTTCGTCGAGGTATTCTTTGACCTGGTCCTCATCCTGCTGACGGGTGATCAGCGCGACGAAACAGGCCTGTGGTATTCTATTATCTACGGTTTCGTACATACATTGTCACCCCCGACCTGATCGGGGGTCTCAATTCGCAAAATTAAGACTATATTTGTAAAAAATCTACTGCGTATGAAAAGATTCTTTGCGCTGACCGTCCTTTTGACACTGTGCGGCAGCGTCCTGGCACAAGAAGTTGCGCGGCCGGAAGGCCGGGGCCGCCTCCGGGATTTCGGCATTGAACCCGGGATCTTTCACCCCGGAACCTATAATGCCATCACCGACGTACCGGGTGTCCGCGTCGGGCAGGTAACGCTCATTGAAGGCGATGATATCCGTACCGGCGTGACGGCCATCGTGCCCCACGAAGGCAATATCTTCCGCAAGAAATGCCCTGCAGCCGTGTATGTCGGCAACGGTTTCGGCAAGCTGGCCGGTGTGACGCAGATACGGGAACTGGGCAATATCGAGACGCCTATCGTGCTGACGAATACCCTTTCCGTGGCTCAGGGCATCGAGGGCGTACTGAGTTACTCCCTGAACGTGAAGGGTAATGAAAATGTCCGCAGCGTCAATGCTGTGGTTGGAGAGACCAACGACGGACAGCTCAACGACATCCGCGGACGCCACGTGACGGCCGACCATGTGGTGAAGGCCATCCTGAGCGCCAAGACCGGACCGGTGGAAGAAGGCTGTGTCGGTGCCGGAACCGGCACGATCTGCTTCGGCTGGAAAGGTGGTATCGGCACGTCGTCGCGCGTGTTGCCGAAAGACCTGGGTGGCTATACGGTGGGCGTGCTGGTGCAGACCAATTACGGAGGCATTCTGGAAATCAATGGTGCTCCCGTTGGTGTCCGCATGGGCCAGTACAGTTTTAAAAAGAGCGTTCAGAACCCTGATTATCAGCTGAATCCAGACGGATCCTGCATGATGGTTGTCTTGACCGATGCGCCGCTCGATGCACGTAATCTGGAGCGTCTGGCCAAGCGCGCGATGATGGGCCTTGCCAAGACGGGCGGCATCGCCTCGAACGGCAGCGGCGACTATGTGATCGCTGCCAGCGTGTACCCTGAAAACCTGATCGACGAATCTACCGACAAGTATTATCCTACGCTCCTGCACAACGATGACATGAGCCCGCTGTTCGAGGCAACCATCGAAGCGACGGCAGAGGCGCTCTGGAACTCGCTCTTCATGGCCACGGATATGACCGGCCGCGGCGGCCTGACCGTCGAAGCGATACCGATCGAGGCCGTACTGGAAGTAATGAGAAAATAAAAGCGCCACCAGGCGCTAGCGGAGACACGTCAAAAAAAAGGGCTGCCCGATCAGGACAGCCCTTCGTGTTGTAAAAACCCTTCCGCTTAGCGGAGCTGGAATACGACCGGGAAGTTGTAGACCACCTTCACCGGACGCTCTCTCTGTTTGCCCGGCGTCCACTTCGGAGACATCGAGACGATACGGACAGCCTCTTTGTCGAGCGAGGAGTCCACGCCGCGGAGCACCTTCACGTCGCTGACGGAGCCGTCGGTGTTGACCGTGAACTGCAGCGTCACACGACCCTGGATGCCGTTTTCCTTGGCGATCTCGGGATACTGGAGGTTCTTGTTCACCCATGCGGAGAACGTGTTGGCGTCACCGCCCTGGAACTTCGGTTTCTCCTCGACGAGGGCGAACGGGATAGCTTCCTCTTCGACTACTTCCTCTTCGACAGCAGCGTGGTAATCCATGATTTCCACACCGAGGTTTGCATTGTCCTCCATGTCGATGAAAAGGTCGTCGTTTACCTGGATGTCATCGTCCACAATGTCGATGATGTCGGAAAGGACGGGGATCTTGGGGACCTCCGGGGGCAGTTCCGGCTGCTCCTGGGTGTTGATGATCTCTTCTTCTTCGATGGCTACGGTCTGGGCCGTGAGGTCCATCGTTTCAACCTTTTCGGAAGAAGACCACTCGAAAGCGAGAAGGCAGAGCGCCAGTGCGACGATCAGGCCGATCTCGAGGAACAGGGCATTCTTCTTGCTCAGGTCAGCTTTGGGAGAAATTTTGCTTTCCATATCGTTACGTTTTTATTGTTTCTTATCAACTATTGCGCCGTATTCGACAGTACAATACCCAAAATTAAGAAGAAAAAATCAATTATTGCAATTTTTCTTGCAAAAAATTGTTCAAAACTTTTCGGGGTTTTACACTAACTAACTGATTCTTAGCGAGATAAAATCTTGCTCTCGTACAGCACGTTATTAACATTCTTCACTGCAGTGGCGCTCTTGTCGAAGGCAGCCTTCTCTTCTTTGGTCAGGTCGTATTCCAGGACCTTTTCGCAGCCGCGTTTGCCGATGATTGCGGGAACGCCGATGCACAGATCTTTCTGGCCATACTCACCTTCCAGATAGCAGCAGCAAGGGAAGACCTTCTTTTCGTCGAGGAGAATGGATTTCACCATGGCAGCGCAGGATGCGCCCGGAGCGTACCATGCGGAGGTGCTGAGGAGCTTGGTCAGGGTAGCGCCGCCGACCATCGTGTCAGCCACGACTTTGTCGGCTACGGACTTGCGGAGCTTCTTGGTCACAGGCATGCTCCTGTAGGTGGCCTTGCTGATGAGCGGAATCATGGTGGTGTCGCCGTGACCGCCGATGACGATGCCTTCCACATCGCTCGGAGCAGCCTTGAGGGCCTGGCTCAGGTAGTAGCAGAAGCGGTTGCTGTCGAGCTGGCCGCCCATGCCGATCACGCGGTTCTTCGGCAGACGGGTCGATTTCAGGGTCAGGTAGGTCATCGTATCCATCGGGTTGGAAATGATGATGAAAATGGCTTTCGGGGAATACTTCAGCGCATTGCCGACTACTCCGTTGACGATGCCTGCGTTCACGCCGATGAGCTCCTCGCGGGTCATGCCCGGTTTGCGGGGAATACCGGAAGTGACGACGATCACGTCGGAATTGCGTGTGGCGGCATAGTCGTTGGTCACGCCCACGATCCGGGTGTTGAAGCCATACATCTTCGCGGTTTGCATCATATCGATTGCCTTACCCTCGGAAAGACCTTCCTTGATGTCGAGAAGAACGAGATCCGAGCAAATCTTCATATGTGCAATGGCGTTTGCACAGGTTGCGCCTACGTTGCCGGCGCCGATGACTGTAACTTTGGACATAATGTTATGGTTTACGTAGTTTTTTGTAAATTTGTTCGCTGTTTCAATTAGCAATCTGCAAAGTTATAAAATTTTATGATACGTTATTTCAAGGAAGACACGACTTTCGCGCCCAGAGAGAAACGGCTGATCAGTAGATGGTTACAAGAAGTTGCCGCCGCACGTGGCTATGCAATTGGCGAACTCAACTACATTTTCTGTTCCGACCCGTATCTGAAAGTCATCAACCAGCAATTCCTGGGCCATGACTATGAGACGGACATCATCACCTTCGACAACTCCGACGACTACTTCCTCGAAAACGGACGCAAGGGCGTGAGTGCCGATATCTATATCAGTATCGATACGGTCCGGATCAATGGCAAGGCGTATGGCGAAGGTTTCGAGCGAGAATTGCACCGGGTGATCGTGCACGGCCTGCTGCATCTGATCGGATACGACGACACGACTCCCTGGAAGCAGCGCCGGATGCGGGCTGCGGAAAACCGCGCCTTGCTTCTGCTCGACCAGATGCGCGCCGAAAAGCAACATGGTTGCTGACTACGATATCATCGTGATCGGAGCCGGCCATGCCGGTTGTGAGGCCGCCGTGGCGGCAGCTCGCCTGGGATCGCGCGTGCTTCTGATTACGCAGGATATGAACAAAATCGCCCGGATGTCATGCAATCCGGCGATGGGAGGTATTGCTAAAGGGCAGTTAGTCAGGGAAATAGATGCACTTGGCGGCTTTTCGGGCGTCGTTACGGATGCCTCGACCATCCAATTCCGGATGCTGAATCGTTCCAAAGGTCCGGCCATGTGGAGTCCCCGCGCGCAGTGTGACAAACGAAACTTTTCGACGAACTGGCGTTCAGTGCTCGAAAACACCTGTGGCTTAGACATTTGGCAAGATACAGCCGTCGATATATCGCTCCGAGAATCGAATATTTCGAGCGTCCGCGTATCGATGGGCGCAGAATTCTCTGCCAAAAGCGTGATTCTGACGGCCGGCACGTTCCTGGAAGGCCGGCTTTTCGTCGGTACTCAGACTTCCGAGGGCGGCCGTCTCGGGGAACTTCCGTCCAAAGGCCTTTCTGCCCGGCTCGCCGCCATGGGCCTGACTGTCGGTCGCATGAAGACGGGGACGCCGCCTCGGATTGACATCCGGTCGATCGACGTGTCACGGCTTGAGCGTCAGGAAGGTGATGAAGTGCCGGCTCGCTTTTCTTTCCTGCCGGTCCCGACAGCCATCCAGCAGGGACGTACTCAGAAATGTTGCTATCTGGTTCATACCAATCCGCGTGTCCACGATATCTTGCGGACTGGTTTTGACCGGTCCCCGCTCTTTACCGGCAAGATACAGGGCATTGGCCCGCGCTACTGTCCGTCTATAGAAGACAAGCTGCGTACATTTGCCGGCAAGGATTCACATCAGCTTTTCCTGGAGCCGGAAGGCTGGGATACCGTTGAATATTATCTGCAAGGATTTTCCTCGTCGTTGCCGCTGGAAACGCAGCTGGCGGCGCTCCGGGCCATCGAAGGGCTGGAGCAGGTCAAAATCTTCCGTCCGGCCTACGCTGTTGAGTACGACTATTTCGATCCGACGCAACTGAAACCTACGCTGGAGTCAAAACTGGTCGAAGGCTTGTATCTCGCCGGACAGGTCAATGGCACGACGGGCTATGAAGAAGCGGCGGCCCAGGGACTGATGGCCGGTATCAATGCGCATTTGCGCCTGGCCGGAAAAGCCCCGTTGATCCTGAAACGTGACCAGGCTTATATTGGTGTGCTGATCGACGATTTGATAACGAAAGGTGTCGATGAGCCGTACCGGATGTTTACCTCCCGTGCCGAGTACAGAATTTTGCTTCGCCAGGACAATGCGGATGAAAGGCTAACAGAAATCGGCCGTAGAATCGGACTGGTCGATGATTTCCGTTGGAAAACCTATCAAGAAAAGAAGACGCAGATTGAAGGTCTTTCATCAACGTTAAAAGAACTCTCTTTGTCTCCCGAGCAGATCAATCCTTATTTGACCTCGGTTGGCGAAGCACCAATTGATGCTTCGAAACGCGCCGCGGATTTACTGGTAAGGCCGAATGTGACACTTCGTTCCCTCCTCGAAAATGTTCAAAATGTTCCACGTGGAACATGCGATGAAGAAGTTCTCGATGAGGTTGAAATACAAATTAAATACGCGGGATATATCGATCGGGAGAAGCGGATTGCTGAGAAGATTCTGCGTCTCGAAGACCTTGAAATTCCGGAGGGCTTCGATTTCTTCAAGATTACGGCGCTCTCCATGGAGTGTCGCATCAAGCTCGACCGCTACCGTCCTCGGACAATAGCACAGGCCTCACGCATCTCTGGCGTCTCGCCGGCCGATATATCGGTTTTGCTGGTTTATTTCGGCCGATAATGTTCCACGTGGAACATAAGCGGGCCGCGCGTTGGCCTGGTGGAGATTTTGCGTCTTGTGCGTAGAGGCCCTCCGAGACCGCAAGACCAAAATCGCCTCGGGGAAGGCCCGCTTAAACATTTATTTATTATATTTGTGAAATTAATCTTTTAAATATGGAAATCCTTCGTACCTTCGACCTGCTCGAGAACCTGAAAACCTATCCGCCGAAAGACGATATGCTGGCCCGGCGGACACGCGGCAAATGGATCAAGTACAGCATTGACCAATATTATGAGATCGCTCATGCGGTCGCATACGGCTTGCTTGCCATGGGTTATAAAGCCGGCACCAAGGTGATCACCATTACCAACAACCGGCCCGAGTGGAACTTCCTCGACATGGGTATCAACCTGGCCCATATGGTTCACGTGCCGGTCTACAGTACGCTTAGCAAGGATGATTATCTCCATATTTTCACGCATTCCGACGCCGAACTGATCGCCGTCGGCTCGCCTGCATTGTACAAGCGCGTGGCGCCGATTGCCGCCGAGATTGACCGTGATATCAAGTTCCTGCTTTTCGACGACGCCGACGATATGATGTGCTTGTCGAAGCTCTACGAGCTGGGCCGCAAGAACAAAGACAGATTCGGCCCCGTGGTCGAGGAAAACAAGAAAAATATCAGCCCCGACGAATGCGCCAGCATCGTCTATACTTCCGGTACGACCGGTGTGCCGAAAGGCGTGATGCTTTCGCACCGCAACATGATGTTCGACTCGCATGGCCATGCCCTCCGCCAGACCAAGAACTACAGCCATCGCATGGTGAGTTTCCTGCCGCTGTGCCACATGTATGAGCGCACCATGAACTACGAATACCAGGAGTTGGCCATCAGCATCTACTATGCGGAGAGCCTCGCCACGATCGCATCCGACCTGAAAGACTGTCACTCCGATGGTTTCTGCGCCGTTCCGCGCGTTCTGGAGATGATGTATGGAAAACTCGACGAAGCGGGTAAGAAACTCACGGGCTTCAAACGCAAGATTTACGATGCGGCCTGGAACTACGCCAACAATTTCGACAATGAAAACACCGGCTGGTTCTATCTCCAGAAACAGAAACTCTTCGACAAGCTGGTCTATAGCAAATGGCGCGAGAATCTGGGCGGCCACGAAATGCTGGTCGTCAGCGGCGGCTCGTCGATCCAGGCGAAGATCGTGCGCTGTTTCAATGCGGCCAAGCTTTATATCTTTGAAGGATATGGCCTTACGGAGACTTCTCCGGTCATCGCCGTCAATTCGCCGGCCGACAAGTACAATGTCATTGGCACGGTGGGCAAGGCCATGGACGGCACGGAACTTTCGTTCGCCGAAGACGGCGAAATCCTGACGCGCGGCCCGCATGTGATGCTGGGCTATTACAAGAACCCCGAAGCCACGCGCGAGGTCATCGACGCGGACGGCTGGTTCCACACAGGCGACATCGGTTTCCTGAAAGACGGCAAATACCTCAAGATCACGGACCGCAAGAAAGAGATCTTCAAGCTTTCTTCGGGCAAATACATCGCGCCGCAGGTCATCGAGACGCTGCTCAAGGAAACGGAGCTCATCGAGAACGCCTTCGTGTTCGGCGCCGACGAGAAGTTTGCCTCCGCCGTCATCATTCCGTCGTACGGCAAGCTCAACGCCTTGGCCGAAACAAAAGGCATCAAGGTGGAGAAGAAAGAGCAATTGCTTGAAAATCAGGATATTTTAAAGGCATTGAACGATTGCGTCAATAGTGTCAATGCCCAGCTAGCCGCACACGAGAACATCAAAAAAGTCCACTTCCGTTTCGACGACTGGACCACCGACAACGGCATGCTCTCGCAGACCCTCAAGCTCAAACGCCGCAACCTCCAGGCCCAATACGCAGACCTGATCGCCGAGACCTACAAAAACGCTTAGATCATAATCGCTTCCCATCCTCATACGACGGCTTAAATGAGGATGGAAGCCGCAAAAACAAGGTCCCGTCCTCAAATTCGCCATGAAATGAGGACGGGACTTTCGTTGAGCGCGGATGAAGCCGGCTAGATCTTGTGAATCTTCTGGAACAGCGGCTTCATGCTGACGCGGGACTCCACGATGTCGTGCAGTTGCTCGATGGGGATGCGCTCCTGGGCCATGGTGTCGCGGTCGCGCAGCGTCACGCAGCCGTCTTCCAACGTGTCGTGGTCGATGGTGATACAGTACGGGGTGCCGATGGCATCCTGGCGGCGGTAGCGCTTGCCGATGGAGTCTTTCTCGTCGTACTGGCAGTTGAAGTCGAAGCGCAGTGTGTCGAGGATTTCGCGGGCTTTCTCCGGCAGGCCGTCTTTCTTGACAAGAGGCAGCACGGCCAGCTTCACCGGGGCGATGCAGGCGGGCAACTTCAGGACGACGCGGTCTTCGCCGTTCTCCAGTTTCTCTTCGGTATAGGCCGACGAAAGGATGGCCAGGAAGGTACGGTCGAGGCCGATCGAGGTCTCGATAACATACGGCGTGTAGCTTTCGTTGGTCTCGGGGTCGAAATACTGGATTTTGCGGCCGCTGAATTTCTGGTGCTGTGACAGATCGAAGTCGGTACGGCTGTGGATGCCTTCCAGCTCCTTGAAGCCGAACGGGAACTCAAACTCGATGTCGGTGGCGGCGTTGGCGTAATGAGCCAGTTTCTCGTGGTCGTGGAAACGGTATTTCTCGTCACCCAGGCCGAGGGCCTTGTGCCAGGCCAGGCGCGTCTCCTTCCACTTCGCGAACCACTTCATCTCTTCGCCCGGACGGACGAAGAACTGCATCTCCATCTGCTCGAATTCGCGCATGCGGAAGATGAACTGCCGCGCCACGATCTCGTTGCGGAAGGCCTTGCCGATCTGGGCGATGCCGAAAGGCACTTTCATGCGGCCGGTCTTCTGCACGTTGAGGAAGTTGACGAAAATGCCCTGGGCGGTCTCCGGACGAAGGTAAATGGTCCCTACGCCGCCATCCACATTGCCCAGCTGCGTGCTGAACATCAGATTGAACTGGCGCACGTCGGTCCAGTTTTTGGTGCCGGAGATCGGGCAGGCAATCTCGCAGTCGACGATGATCTGGCGAAGTTCTTTCAAGTCATTGTCGTTGAGGGCCTTGGTCATGCGTGCATGAACTTCGTCGTATTTGACTTTGCTACGCTGCACGTTGGGGTTGGTGGCGCGGAACTGCTCTTCATTGAAGGCTTCGCCCCATTTGCGGCGGCCTTTCTCCACTTCCTTGTCCATCTTCTCCTCGAGCTTGGCGAGGTAGTCCTCGATGAGCACGTCGGCGCGGTAGCGCTTCTTGGAGTCCTTGTTGTCGATGAGCGGGTCGTTGAAGGCGCCTACATGGCCCGATGCTTCCCAGATGCGGGGATGCATGAAGATGGCGGAGTCGATGCCCACGATGTTGTCGTTGAGGTGGACCATCGCTTCCCACCAGTATTTCTTGATATTGTTTTTCATCTCGACGCCCATCTGTCCATAGTCATACACGGCGCTCAGTCCGTCGTAGATTTCGCTGGACTGAAAAATGAAACCATACTCTTTGGCGTGTGCCACGAGCGTCTTGAATACTTCTTCCTGTGTCATATTGTGATGTCGTTTAATAATTCTTTTACATAAGGCCGCTCCCAAAGCTGCGGATGCGGGATGGTCAGGCGGTCGGTGTGGATTTCCTGGTCGTTGTAGCGCAGGATGTCGATATCCATCGTGCGGTTGCTGAAGATGCGCTTGCCTTCGGCGTCGTATTGCGCCGTGTGGCGCGGACGCCCCAGCCGCACTTCGATGTCCTGGCAGAGATCGAGCAGTGCTTCGGGGGCAATGTCGCTCTCGAAACACACCGCCTGGTTGAGGAATGCCGGGCCTTCGAAGCCCACGGCTTCCGTCTCGAGCACGCGCGAGCAGAGCATATCGACCTTGAGCGCTTCGGACAAGAGGGCCAGCGCCTGCTCCAGATTCCATTCCCGGTCGCCCAGGTTCGATCCAAGTGCCAGATAGATCATAGCATGCCCAATTCCAGTTTCGCCTCTTCGCTCATGCGGTCAGTCGTCCATTCCGGTTCGAAAACCAGGTCCACCTGCACCTCTTTCACGCCAGGAACGTCGGCCACCGCCTCCTGCACTTGTGCCACGACTTCGTCGGCAATGGGACAGTTCGGCGCCGTGAGCGTCATCTTGACGAAAACCACGCCGTCGGCGTCGGCCTGGATCTCATAGATCAGGCCCAGGTCGTAGATGTTGACAGGAATCTCAGGGTCGTATACCTGCCTGAGTGCCAGTATAATTTCGTCTTCCAGCCCTTTCTCGTCATGCCGGGCTTGACCCGGCATCTCAGACCCCGGATCGGGGTCCGGGGTGACGACGGCGTAGCGCTTTGCGTATTCCTTGATCGTAGCGATCATCGACACCAGGCCGTTGGCCCGGGTCGGCGACAGGTTTTCCTTCAGGCCGATTTCCCCGATGAAATCCTCGTTGGCCGCAAGTATGTCAGCGGGCGTCTGGTTGTCGTAAACTTTCAGCAGCAGCGAGATGATGCCCTTGGTGATGATGGCGTCGCTGTCGGCCGAGAAACGGAGGCGTCCGTTCTCGGGCTTGCAGGCCAGCCACACCCGCGACTGGCAACCCTTGATCAGGTGCTCGTCCGTCTTGTCCTTCTCGTCGATCAGGGGCATTCCTTTGCCCAGCTCGATGAGATATTCGTATTTATCCATCCAGTCCGTGAAGACAGCGAACTCCTCCACGATGCCGGCTTGTATGTCTTGTATCGTATTCATCGCAACATCTTGATGGCGCGGCGCAGCGAAGCCACGAAGCTTTCGCATTCCGCGAGCGTATTGTAAGGGGCCAGCGAGGCCCGCAGCATGGACGTCTGTCCGTAGCGGTGCAGCAAGGGTTCTGCACACATGTGGCCCGAGCGCACAGCAATGCCCATTTTGTCGAGGATCTGGGCCAGATCCCCCGCAAAAGCGCCTTCCACGGTAAAGGAGAAAAGCGGAATCTTGCACTCCGGATTACGGGGCGTGCCGTAGAGCCGCAGCCCGTCGATCTTCCTGAGTTCTTCCAGCAGGAAGTCCTGCATCGTGCGTTGGGCAGCCTGCAGAGCCGGGTCTTCCGCCATCTGGCGCGACAGTTCCAGGGCCGGTGCCATGCAGGCGGCAGCCACGTAGTTCTGGGTGCCGGCTTCATATTTCAGCGGCAGCGGGGCGTAGGTGGTCTTTTCGAAGGTGACGGTCTCGATCATCTCACCGCCGCCCATGTAAGGCGGCATGGCGTCGAGCCACTTGCGCTTGCCATAGAGCACGCCGATGCCGGTGGGGGCGTAGATCTTGTGCCCGGAAAATGCATAAAAATCGCAATTGAGGGCCTGCACGTCGACCGAGGCGTGGACCACGCCCTGCGCACCGTCGAGCAGCACGGGAACCGCGTAGCGATGGGCGATGTCAATCACTTCCCGGACGGGATTGATGACGCCCAACACGTTGGAAATGTGCGTCAGGGCCACCAGTTTGATGCGCCCTTCGGCGGCCTGGAGGCGGCGTTCCAGCTCGTTGAGCGAGATTTCGCCGTCTTCGTCGACCGGCAGCACTTCGAGCGTGGCGCCGTGGCGTCCGCAGGCAAGCTGCCAGGACACGAGGTTGCTGTGGTGCTCCGCTTCGGAGATCAGGATGCGGTCGCCCTCTTTGAGATAGCGTTCCGCGAAGCAGCTGGCTACCAGATTGATGGAAGCGGTGGTGCCACTGGTGAAGATCACGTTTTCCCGGGCCGGCGCGTTGATGAAACTGCGCACGGCCTCCCGCCCGGCCTCATAGAGCGCGGTAGCGTCGGCGCTTAGCCGGTGGATGGCGCGGTGGATGTTGCCATTGGCCTCCACGCACATCCGCTGCTGCAGTTCGAGCACGCTGCGCGGCCGCTGGGCGGTGGCAGCGTTGTCGAAATAGATCAGCGGTTTGCCGTAGATCTGCCTGTCGAGCGCCGGAAATTGTGAACGTGCTTCCATAATCTCGCAAAATTAACTATTTTTACAGAAAATTCTACAAAACCGATCACCTATGTACGAATATATCACCGGTCGCCTGGAAGAAATTACACCGACCGACGCCATCGTGGAAGCTTGCGGCGTGGGCTACGACCTGCTCATTTCGCTCAGCACGTTTTCCAAGCTGCAGGGGGCCCAGGGCAAGAATGTAAAGCTTTACACCTGCCACCTGGTGCGGGAAGACGACGAATCGCTCTACGGTTTTGCCGACAAGTCGGAACGCAGCGTTTTCGAGCAGCTCATCTCGGTCAGCGGGGTGGGTCCCGGATCGGCCCGGATGATCCTGTCGGCGATGACGGCCGACGAGGTGCGGGAAGCCGTTCTCGCCAATGACGTCAACAAGTTCAAATCCGTCAAGGGCATCGGCCTCAAGACGGCACAACGCGTGATCCTCGACCTCAAGGACAAGATCGGCAAAGGCAGCGGCGAGTTTACTTTCGAAACCTCTGGCAGTGCTTCGTCCGCCATCCGAGAGGAAGCTCTGAGTGCCCTGACGCTCCTGGGCTTTGCCAAGCCCGCTGTCGAAAAGACCCTCGACAAACTTCTCAAGGAACAACCGGACTGCTCGCTGGAAGACCTCATCAAGCGTGCGCTGAAGCTCCTGTAGCCGCGATAGTTCAAGTTTTGAACAGTTTTGTTGAAAAGATCGTCAAATAATTTGGCGGTTTGGAGAGGAATTTGTATATTTGTGGCGTTGTTAGTATAACTGTAACACGATGAATACACCTGCTGAACTTAAATACACGAAAGATCACGAATGGGTCCGCGTCGAAGGCGACGTGGCCATTGTCGGTATTACCGATTTTGCCCAGAGCGAATTGGGTGACATCGTCTTCGTCGACATCCAGACGGAAGGCGAAACCCTTGCGAAAGAAGAAGTTTTCGGAACCATTGAGGCCGTGAAGACGGTGGCCGATGCGTTCATGCCGGTTTCCGGTGAGGTTTGCGAGGTCAATCCCGCACTCGAAGGCGCTCCCGAGCTGGTGAACTCCGATCCTTACGGTGAGGGGTGGATGATCAAGGTCAAATTCTCCGATCCTTCGGAATTTGATACCCTCCTTTCTGCTGCGCAGTATGAGGAAATAATCTGATTTGTAAAAATCAAAAATGTGATGTGTTCAAGGGGAGCTTCAAACGAAGTTCCCCTTGGTTATTTAAGTCGGGATGACACGACTCGAACGTGCGACATCTTGGTCCCAAACCAAGTGCGCTACCAACTGCGCCACATCCCGAGACAATGCAAAGGTATAAAAAAATTTTGCTTATTCCTTAAAACCCTCTATCTTTGCATTCCCTCCAGAAAGGGTCCGGGGCAGCGCCCCGGTCAATTAGGTGAGGTGGGTGAGTGGCTTAAACCACCAGTTTGCTAAACTGACGTACGGGATTACCGTACCGGGGGTTCGAATCCCCCCCTCACCGCAAAACAGCGCCAAGCATGCTTGAGCGCTGTTTTTGTCCCAGATAGTTTATGGTAGAGAGACCGAAGAATCCCAGCGTGATGAAGCACCTGATCGGCGCAGCAGGTGTCGGGGGTGCCATACTTCTGGGATTCGTGTTGGGTTTGTGGGTGGGGGACCACAACCGGAAGGAGCCGTCGTCTCCGGATCCGGCTGTCGTTGTCGACAGTGTGATGGCCGGGTTTGTCGCGCCGGTCGCGCCGCTCGACACGACTGTGGCGGAGGCTGCGCAGGACACGTTGCCGAAAGTGCCGGAAATCGCTGAAAGCACCAAGAAGGAGCGGGCCGCCGGTATCGAATACCTGACTACGCACAATCGATGGAACCGCGACGAGATGGAGAAGATTCCCTCCCTTCAGGGCTTATGGGATGCTGTGAACCATTATGACCTGGAAACCATCCGCAAATATGCGGAAGTCATGGAATGCCCGCCGCTGACCGCCATTGTCGAAGGTCTCGAACAATCTCAGAAAACAGGCTATTACGCGTCGAAAAACGACCGTAACATCACGCTGAGCACCTACATCCGGCGCCTGCAGCAGTAATCAATAGAATTTCCGGATGAAGGCGTTGTAGTCGGGATTGTTTTCTTTCTCGAGCTTGCGGCGTTCCTTCAGGATCTCGCGCTGTTTTTCGCTCGGATCGACATCTATGTCCCAGCCGTCGACATATTTCCAGTAGAAGTGGTCCGGATAGTTCTTGCGCTTGTCCTTGGTGTTGGACATGTGCTTCAACTCGGCTTCCATCGGCGACTTGTAGCGGCCCAGGCCTTCCGGCGCCTGCGTAATGCCGGCATACCAAGGAACGAATACCTGGCTGCAGGGATGACCCATCGCGTTCCACATCACACAACCTTTGTCGAAACCCATCCAGGCACGCAGCTGGAAGATGGATGAAAGGACCGTGCGGTCGTTGCAGATGCTGTTCTCGAGGTGTCCTTCGGCCGTCGGTTCTTCGTGGAGCGAGAGGATGTTGATCATGTCGCGCAGCGAAAGCTTCTTCTTCGGTACAGCGGCAAACGTACCGGGCTTGTCTTCGCCGAACAGATAGTTCCAGGCCTCTTTGTGACGGGTGATATTGTTCTCGGACCGGAGGGATTTCTCGGAGGCATAGGCCCTGGCGAAATTGAAAGCGCCGTCTTTTTCCGGATCGTACCAGCCGCGCTCGAGCGCATACTCGATCAAGTCTTCACAGCCGGCAAAATTAGTCTCGTCACCCAGATCCACATTTCCGATCACGTAGTAGTTGGGAATGGTCATCACCTGGTCGTCGGGAACCCGCTGGGCCACCCAGTGCTTTCCCTTGACCACCGAGACCACCCAGCCCTCCTGCGGGTCGGCCACGATGTAGGAACGGCCGCTGCCCTTGTAGCCGAAAGTCTCGACCATCGAACCGATAATGTCCACGGCTTCCCGCGCCGAATGCGCGAACTTGGCCACCGAACCGCGGACTTCGTAGAGCACGCCGCCATCCGTGAATTCTCCCTTGTCCTCACGGGACGGGCATCCGTTCGAAGCGATGGATACACCGAACTGGTTCATATAGACATCGGCGACCTCCATCCCGGGAAATTCGCACCAGATGTAGCGCAGGTTCCGGGCGGAAGCAGGAACGACATAGATGTTGAGCATCTGTTCGCCGCTTTCGTCTTCGTTGTGGGCCATCAGGACCGAGCCGTCGACCGTGGCCTGGCGTCCGGCGATGACGGAGAAGCAGTTGTAATCTTGCGCGAGGATGGTGCCGATGCCACAGAGCAGCAGGGCGAGGGAAATCAGGAGCTTTTTCATCATTTCAGGAGTTGTGGAACAATATCCTGCCAAAGTTAATAAAAATATCAATCACATTTTGCTATCTTTGCGAGTTATATTTAAAAAGTAAGAAATGGCACTCAAATGCGGAATCGTAGGATTGCCCAACGTGGGTAAATCGACCCTCTTCAACTGCATCAGCTCGTCGAAGGCGCAAGCGGCCAATTTCCCCTTCTGCACCATCGAGCCGAACGTGGGTTCGACCACCGTGCCCGACCAGCGGCTGAATGTACTGACCGACATCTGCCATCCCAAACGCACCATCCCCGCCACCGTGGAAATCGTGGACATCGCCGGCCTGGTGAAAGGCGCCAGCCGCGGCGAGGGCCTGGGCAACCAGTTCCTGGCCAACATCCGCGAGACCGACGCCATCCTGCACGTGCTGCGCTGCTTCGACGACCCGAACGTGACGCACGTGGACGGCAGCGTCGACCCTGTCCGCGACAAGGAAATCATCGATATCGAATTGCAGATCAAAGACCTGGAAACGGTGAACAACCGTCTCTCCAAGCTGCAGAAACAAGCCCAGACGGGCGGAGACAAGCAGGCAAAGAAGGCCGTGGACGTGCTGCTCCGTTACAAGGAGGTCCTCGAGCAGGGGCGCAACGCCCGCGAGTTGGAGCTCGACAATGCGGAAGACGTGCGGCTGGCCAAAGAGTTCTGCCTGCTGACCAACAAGCCTGTGATGTACGTTTGCAATGTGGATGAAGCCGCTGCGGCTACGGGCAATGCCTATGTCGAGGCGGTGCGCAAGGCGACGGAGGGAGAGAACGCGCAGATCCTCGTGATTTCGGCGAAAATCGAATCGGAGATCGCGGAGCTTGAGGATCCGGAAGAGCGGGCGATGTTCCTGGGCGAGATCGGCCTGGAAGAATCGGGCGTGGTGCGGCTCATCCAGTCGGCCTATGCGCTGCTCAATCTGCAGACCTTCTTCACGGCGGGCGCCGACGAATGTCGCGCCTGGACCATCCGCCGCGGTGACAAGGCGCCGCAGGCAGCGGGAGTCATCCATACGGACTTTGAGAAGGGCTTCATCCGGGCAGAGGTCATCAAGTACGACGATTTCGTGACGCTGCGCAGCGAGGCGGCCTGCCGGGCTGCCGGCAAGCTGGCCAGCGAAGGGAAAGAGTATGTGGTGCAAGATGGCGACATCATGCACTTCCTGTTCAATGTATAATATTTAAATGATTGATAATGAAAAGAGTACTTTTTATTTTGGCTTTGATGCCGGTCCTGCTGGCCGGCTGTAGCAAGAAGCCGGCCCAGAATCCGTATCCCAAGCCGGATTGGTTTACCAACCCTACGTATTTCGAAGAGAAGGACGGGATGTATGAAGAACTGCCCGTGTATGCCAACAGCATCGTGATGGTCGGTGACGACTATATCGACCGGGGTCTCTGGAGCGAGTTCTTCGGTGATACGGCCATCAAGAACAGGGGCATTACGTATGATGCTACGGCACACGTACTGTACCGCATCCACAAGATCGCGCTTGCACAGCCTGCCAAGGTGTTTGTCAGCGTGGGCTGGAATGACGTCCTGAATGACATTCCCCAGGAAGAGATTGTGGGCAACATCGGCAAGATCTTCAAGCAACTGCACAAGCTTTCGCCCAAAACGCATTGCTATTGGATGAATATCGTCTCAACCAGTGGTTTGACAAAGGAACAGACCGGTGTCGTCGACTATGTCAACTGCGAAGTGGCAAAAATGGCGGAAAAGGGTGGCTTTGAAGTGATTGATATCCAAAAGGTATTGCTGGAAGGTATCCAGAACGGGACGTATTCCTGGAACGGCGGCAAGCTGCTCAACGGCGCCGGCTACGAAGCTCTGGCGCAGGCCATTGAGCGTCAGGTCGGCAAAGAGCACCTGAACCATCCGAACGACCGCGACTATCCCCTCGAAGTATCGGATTACTACAAGCACCGCGTGTCGGTCTTCCGCTCGCTTCCCGAGACGGAAGGCAAGATCGTGATGCTGGGCAACAGCCTCAACAACAATGCGGCTTGGGAAGAACTCTTCCCGATGGGCTATATTCTCAACCGCGGTATCAGCGGTGATGTGGTCGACGGTGTCTGCCAGCGCGTCGACGAGATAGCGCCCGACAAGCCGTCCAAGATCTTCCTGATCACCGGCACCAACGACTTCATCAACGATCCCGAAGTGTCGGCCGTGACGGTGTGGGAGCGCTACGAGAAGCTGATCCAGACCATCCGGAAGGAAATGCCCGATGTCAAGCTGTATGTGCAGAGCACTTTGCCGCTCAATCCGAAGTCGAAATTCTACGAAGGTTTCAACCCGCGTGTCGAAGAACTCAACAAGATGCTCGAGGCCGGCCTGGAGCGCTACAACTATTTCTATCTTGACATAGCTTCCCTGCTTTCCGACGAAAACGGTGACCTGGCGGAAGAGAATACGACCGATGGCATCCATCTTTCGGCCATCGGCTACTTCAAGTGGGCTGCCGAACTGGCGAGAGGCATGCGGATGAACCCTAAATTCTAAACTGAACTATGTATCGTACACACACTTGTGGAGAACTCCGGATCAGCAACGTAGGCCAGACCGTCACGCTGGCCGGCTGGGTCCAGAAGAGCCGTCGCATGGGCGGCATGAGTTTCGTGGACATCCGCGACCGCTACGGCATCACGCAGCTGCGCGTCGATGAGACCACCAATCCGAAGGTCAGCGAGACCGTAGCCAGGCTGGGCCGCGAGTTCGTGATCCAGGCTACCGGCGTGGTCGAAGAGCGCCAGAGCAAGAACGAGAAGCTTCCGACGGGCGAAATCGAGATCAGGCTCACCGGTATCAAGGTGCTGAACGCTTCGCTCACGCCTCCGTTCACCATCGAGGATGAGTCCGACGGCGGCGAAGACATCCGTGCCAAATATCGCTATCTCGACTTGCGCCGCGGTCCGCTGAAACGAGCCCTGATGCTTCGTCACCGCATGGCGCACGAAGTACGCAACTATCTCGACAGCAAGGGCTTCATGGAAATCGAGACGCCGTTCCTCATCAAATCGACGCCGGAGGGAGCCCGCGACTTCGTGGTTCCCAGCCGCATGAATCCGGGCGAGTTCTACGCACTCCCGCAGAGCCCGCAGACTTTCAAGCAGCTGCTGATGGTGGCTGGCTATGACCGCTATTTCCAAATCGTGCGCTGTTTCCGCGACGAAGACCTTCGCGCCGACCGTCAGCCGGAATTCACACAGATCGACTGTGAGATGAGTTTTGTGGAGCAGGAAGACGTCCTTGACCTGTTCGAGGGCATGATGCGCCACCTCTTCAAGGAAGTCATCGGCGTGGAGATCGCTCCGAAGATTCCGCGGATGAGCTGGTATGATGCCATGGACAACTACGGCAGCGACAAGCCCGACATCCGTTTCGGCATGAAGATCCACGAGATTACGCCGCTGGTACAGGGACATGGTTTCAGCGTGTTCGACAGCGTGGAGTATGTGGGTGCCATCGCCGTTCCCGGCGCCGCCGGCTATACCCGCAAGCAGACCGACGAGCTCACGGAATGGGTGAAACGGCCGCAGGTAGGTGCCAAGGGCCTGGTCTACATCAAGATGAACGAAGACGGCACGATCAAGTCGTCGGTCGACAAATTCTATACGCCGGAGCAGCTCGCTGAGATCGCCGCCGCTGTCGAGGCGCAGAAAGGCGACCTGGTGCTGGTGCTCTGCGGCGCGAAACGCAAGGCCCAGACCATGCTCGGCGTCCTGCGTATCGAGATGGGCAACCGTCTCGGCCTGCGCCATCCGCGCGAATACGCGCCGCTGTGGGTGGTCGATTTCCCGCTCCTTGAGTGGGACGACGAGACGCAGCGCTTCTATGCTATGCACCATCCGTTCACGGCGCCCAAGCCGGAACACCTTGAATTGTTCTACAGCGACAAGAAGGAAGATCTGGAACGTGTCTGCGCCAACGCCTACGACTTCGTGCTCAACGGCGTGGAACTCGGCGGCGGCTCGATCCGTATCCACGATGCGGGTGTTCAGCAGCGCATGTTCGAGGTATTGGGCATCTCGAAGGAAGATGCGGACTACAAGTTCGGCTTCATCATCAATGCGTTCAAGTTCGGCGCTCCGCCGCATGGCGGCCTCGCCTTCGGCTTCGACCGCGTCTGCGCCCTCTTCGGCGGCCAGGAGACCATCCGCGATTACATCGCCTTCCCGAAGAACAACATGGGCCGCGATGTCATGCTCGACGCGCCTTCGCGCATCGATGACGTCCAGATGGACGAACTCTTCCTCAAGAGTACCGCTCCGGAGAAATAGATTTCAAAATAACATGTCGTCGGAGCCCAGGAGATTGAAGGACTTGCGATGATAAGGCGTGACACCGTGCTGCCGGATGGCGGCACGGTGTTCTTCTGTGGGGTAGGCCATGTTGCGGTCCCAGCCGTATTGGGGATACTCTTTCGCGAGCTGGCGCATGTATTCGTCGCGGTGCGTCTTGGCGAGCACGCTGGCGGCGGCGATGGCGCGGACGGTGGCGTCGCCTTTGACGACCGTGTGCGCAGGAACATCGTGCCAAGGCTTGAAACGATTGCCGTCGACCAGTACCATGTCGGGCTTGACGGCCAGCTTGTCCAGGGAGCGTCTCATGCCTTCGATCGAGGCGTTGAGGATGTTGATGCGGTCGATTTCTTCGGCATTGACGGCCGTGACCGCCCAGGCCAGGGCTTCGCGTTCGATGATGGGGCGCAGTTCGTCGCGCTGGGCTTCGGTCAGCTGTTTCGAATCGGTCAGCAGCGGATGGTCGAAGTCGTCGGGGAGGATGACGGCGGCGGCGAAGACGGGGCCGGCGAGGCAGCCGCGGCCCGCCTCGTCGCAGCCGGCCACCCGTGTCCGGGCGCCGGACAGAAGGGCCGCGGCGTCGCACATGCTGCGTGCAGCGTCGGGCTCGATTTCCGACAGGGCAAAGACGTCGGCGACACCGGCTTTTTTCCAGACGGTGGCCGGCAGCGTGCAGCGTCCGCAGACGACTACAGGTTTCTTCTTGTATTTCTTGCTGAGCGACAGGATGCCGCTGATGAGTTTGCCATCGAGGCTCTGGCCGTCGAAGCTGCCTTCGCCGGTGAGGATGAAATCGGCGTCGGCGATTTTCTGTTCGAGACCGGCCATTTCGCCGAAAAGCTGCCAGCCGGGCATCAGCCGCGCGCCGAGCCTGGCGAGGGCTGCGCCCACGCCGCCCGCCGCGCCGCCGCCCGGTAGCGCCGTATCGAGCCCGGCAGCGGCCGCAAAGGCCTCCATCCGCCGTTCCAGCCGCTCGAGCATCGCTGCATCCGCCCCCTTCTGCGGGCCATAGATCATGGTCGCTCCGTTGGGGCCCAGAAGGGGATTGTCGACGTCGCAAGCAACGACGATCTCAGACCCCCGATCAGGTCGGGGGTGACGAAAGGCAGAATCATCGAGGGTATCAGCCAATGCCTTTAACAGCCCTTCGCCACCATCGTTCGTGGCGGAGCCGCCGATACCGATCACAATCTTTTCGCAGCCCCGCTTCACCGCTTCCGCAATCAGCAGTCCAAGACCGTAGGTCGTCGTCTTCTCAGGATTGCGCTCTTCCGGTGCAAGCATCGCCAGGCCGCAGACTTTCGCCATCTCGATGAACGCCTGTCGGCCCCTGTCGAAGAGCAGCAGCGGCGCCTTCATCGGCCGCATCAAGGCATCGAACGTGTCGATCATCACCCGCTCGCAGGCGCTGTCCATCGCAGCTTCCACCACTTCCATCGATCCGTCGCCGCCGTCGGCCATCGGCAGTTTCACGACCTTCGCCTGCCTGCCGCCTACCATGCAGCGACGTACCGCTGCCTCCAACGCATCCGCCACGTCCGCCGCCGAAAGAGAACCCTTGAATTTGTCGGGAACTATCAAAATATTGTGTATCTTTGTCATAATCGAAGTGTAATCTTACAAAAATACGTAAAATATGAATCCCTACGACATCAAAGGGCCCTATAACCCCAATCCTCCGAAACCCCAGCCCAAGAAGCGGCCGCTTGAGCTCGGCATGGAACAGCTGACCGATGTCGGCCACATCATCGCTGTCGCCTCCGGCAAAGGCGGCGTCGGCAAGTCCACCGTCGCCGTCAACCTGGCCGTCACCATGGCGCGAATGGGATACAAAGTGGGACTGGCCGACGCCGACGTCTACGGCCCCTCCATCCCCAAGATGACCGGCACGGAAGGAGCCATCCCCGAAGTCGAAGTATACGATGAAATGGGGCAGCCCCTGCCCATCGACGCTGAAATCGATGAAAGCTGCAAGGAAATCATCGTCCCCATCACGAAATTCGGCGTCAAATGGATGAGCATCGGCTATTTCGCCCGGCCTGACCAGGCCCTCATCTGGCGCGGTCCCATGGCCTGCAACGCCCTCAAGCAGATGCTTCTGCAGGTGAAATGGGGCAAGCTCGACTATCTGCTCATCGACCTGCCGCCGGGAACCGGCGACATCCACATCTCGCTGGTCCACGACATTCCGCTCAGCGGCGCCATCATCGTCACCACGCCCCAGGCCGTGGCCTTGTCCGACGTGGAAAAAGGTGTCAACATGTTCCGCCATCCACAGGTCGATAAACCCATCCTGGGCATCATCGAAAACATGTCGTGGTTCACGCCGGCCGAACTGCCCGAAAACCGGTATTATATCTTCGGCAAGGACGGTGGCCAGATGATGGCCGACAAATACGGCCTGCCGCTGCTCGGCCAGATTCCGCTTGTCCAGAGCGTCCGTGAAGGCGGCGATGAGGGTGTGCCGGCTGCCCTGGAAGACGGACCGGTGTTCGATGCCATGCGGGAAGCCGTAAAAGCCATGGGAGAATAGCCCGATGGATGGCACTCCCCTGATGGCGCGGCGCATCCGGCGCATCCTCCTGGTCTGTAACAGCTATGACAGTTTCTCCCTCGAGGAGGACGGACGGATCGAGTCCCGCATCGCGAAGGAATATGCAGACCTCAATCTGAGCAATCCGCCCGTGCTGCGGCGCGTGGAAACCACGACCGAGGCCCTGCAGGTCCTGGAAACGGAAGGGCGATTCGACCTGGTGCTCACCATGTTCTATGTGGGCGCACTCGATGTGTTTGAATTTGCCGCCAGGGCCAAGGAGTACGACGTGACCATGCCCGTGGTGCTTCTGTCATCTTTTTCACGGGAAGTCTACCGCAAGATAGAAGACCTGTCCGGGTCCTCCTGCATCGACTATGTGTTCTGCTGGAACAACTCTCCCGACCTGATTATCGCCATCATCAAGCTCCTGGAAGACAGGATGAACGCCGAGGCCGACATCCTTCATTCCGGTGTTCAGGCCATCCTGCTGGTCGAAGACTCGGTCCGCTACTATTCGACCTATCTTCCCATGCTGTACCGGATCATCCTCCGGCAGAACGCCGAATCCCTGAGCGACGCCCTCGGCGAACAGCAGAAGGTCGCCCGCAAGCGTTCCCGCCCCAAGATCCTGATGGCTACGAATTACGCCGAGGCCATCGATCTGTATGAAAAGTACAAGCGGAACCTGCTCGGTGTCATTTCGGACGTAGGTTTCGTGATGAAACGGGGAGACCGCAGCATCGACGAAAAGAGTGATGCCGGCGTGGATCTTTGCCGGCATATCAAGGCCGATGATTTCCGCATGCCGTTCCTGATGCAGTCTTCCCAACTGGGAATGAAGGCGGTCGCGGAGAAGTTGGGCGTCGGATTTCTCTACAAGGCCTCGAAGATGCTCGACCAGGAGATTGGCGAGTACATGGAGCGGGAATTCGGTTTCGGCGACTTCATCGTGAAAGATCACCAGACGGGACGCGAAATCGGACGCGCCCGCGATCTGTATGAATTCGAGAACCTGTTGAAAACCATCCCGGCCGGTGAGTTCATCCGTCTGACGGAAGGGAATTATCTCTCGAAATGGATCTACGCCCGCGGTCTCTTTCCCCTGGGCAAGATCGTGCATCCGCTCCGCAACGAGGACTACGAGACCGTCGAATTGCACAGGGAACATATCATCGCCATCGTTCACGACTATCGCATTTCGCAGGCGCTGGGCGTGGTGGCGACCTTCGATCCGAAGAGCTACAACGATACCATCTGGTTTTCCCGTTTCGGGGAAGGCTCCCTGGGCGGCAAGGCCCGCGGCCTGGCGTTTCTCAATCATATCCTGCAGAAATATGATCTGTACGATGCCTGGGACCAGGTCCGGGTGACGGTGCCGCGAACCCTGGTCATCACGGCCGACTGGTTTGACCGCTTCATCCAGGAAAACGGACTGGGCTACGTCATCAATGCCGACATGACGGATGCCGAACTGCTCTCCGAATTTGTTGCCTCGCCGCTTCCGCGCGAGTTGCTCGAAGCCCTCAGGGCTTTCGTGAGCGTGGTGCGGAGGCCGCTGGCAGTACGCTCTTCCTCTCGCTTGGAAGATTCTTATTATCAACCGTTTGCGGGAGTTTATTCTACGTATATGCTGCCGGGGACAGGCAATGTGGATCAGCAGTTGAGGCTCTTGTCGAAAGCGGTTGCCAGCGTGTATGCCAGCGTTTTCTTCTCTTCGGCCAAAGGCTACATTCTCTCTTCGGGTAACGTCCTGGCGGAAGAGAAAATGGCGATCGTCATCCAGGAAGTCTGCGGCAGTGAAGACGGCGGGTATTTCTTCCCGACCCTGTCGGGTGTCGCCCGCTCCGTCAATTTCTATCCCACGGGCCACGAAAAAGCAGAAGAAGGCATTGCCAAGGTGGCCTATGGTCTGGGGAAGGCTGTGGTGGACGGAGAGCAGGTCCTGCGTTTTTCGCCCCGTCATCCCAGGCATGTCCTGCAGACATCTACGCCCGAGCTGACCATGCGCGACAGCCAGAAAGCCATGTATGCGCTCAGTCTCCGTCCGGAGGAGTTCAAGACATCGGTCGACGATGCCATCAATCTCGTGCGCCTGGATATTTCCGAATGCACACGGTTCCGTTCTTTGGCCAAAGTGGCTTCTACCTGGGACCGGCAGAGCATGCGCATCGTCGATTCAGCCCTTCCCGAAGGCCCCAAGTTCGTGACTTTCGCCCAGATACTCCAATACGACACTTTCCCGCTCGCCAGCATCGTGGACAGGTTGCTGGAAATCACCAAGGCGGAAATGAAGAGCGAAGTCGAGATCGAGTTCGCCGCCGATTTCAAGGAAAACGGGACGGCGGTGTTCACTGTCCTGCAGGTGCGGCCGATCTCGGCTGACACCCGTTTTGCCGATGTCGACTGGAACAAGATCGACACCGACGGCGCCTTCCTCACGTCGGAATGCGCTCTCGGGACGGGCTGGCTGAGCGGTGTCCGGGACGTGGTCTATCTGAAACCTGACGCCTGGGACGTGTTGAAGACCAACGAGATGGCCCGCGAAGTCTCGGCTGTCAACGCCGCTATGCGGGCTGAAGGCAGAAGTTACGTCCTGCTGGGTTTTGGCCGCTGGGGCAGTTCGATCCCTTCTTTGGGTGTCCCGGTGAAGTGGGGCGACATTTCGGAAGCCAAAGCCATCGTGGAATGCGCGCTGGAGCACTTCCGTGTGGAACCCAGCCAGGGGACGCATTTCTTCCAGAACCTGACTTCCTTCAACGTGGGATTCGTGAGCGTGGACCCGTGGGAACGCAAAGGTGACAGCCTCGATTTCAGCGTGCTGGAAGCCTTGCCCGCCGTGCGGGAAACCGAATACCTGCGGCAGGTGCGTTTCCCTTCGGAAATCCGCATTTGCATCGACGGAAAAACCGGTCGCGCCATGATGGGAAATGAAAAATAATCGTTACATTTGCAGGCTATTCCAACGAAATCAATAATATAAACGTTTATATCGATATGAAAAACTACACCACTGAACAGATCCGGAACGTCGTCCTGCTTGGAGGCACGCGGTCGGGCAAGACCACTTTGGCCGAGGCCATGCTTTTCGAAGGCAAAGTGATTGACCGCCGCGGTACCGTAGAAGGCAAGAACACTGTTTCCGACAACACGGAAGTTGAACAGCTCTACCAGCGTTCCATCTATTCCACCCCCCTTTACGCCGAGTTCAAAGACCATAAGCTCAACGTAATCGACGCACCGGGCGCCGACGACTTCGTAGAAGGCGTCGTGCTCGGCCTCCATGTCTGCGAATCGGCCATCATGCTGGTCAACGCCGGACAGGGCGTCGAGGTGGGCACCGAGATCCACGGCCGTTATGCAGAAGACTGCAAGAAACCCGTGATCATCGCCGTCAACCAGCTCGATACCGAGAAATCCAACTGGGACAACACCCTCGACAGCCTGCACCAGGCCTTCGGCGGCAAGCCGGTCGTAATCCAGTTCCCGGTGAACGCCGGCGTAAACTTCGACAGCATCGTCGACGTCCTCAAGATGAAGATGTACAAGTTCAAGGATGAGAACGGCAACTACGACGAAGTCGAGATCCCGGCCGAGTTCAAGGGCAAAGCCGAAGACATGCGCGCCGAGCTGATGGAGAAAGCCGCAGAAGGCGACGAGGACCTGATGATGAAATACTTCGACGAGGGAGAACTTACCGAGGAAGAGATGCACCAGGGCCTGCGCGTCGGATTCGACAAGGGCGAAACCTATCCGGTGTTCTGCGTCTGTGCCAAGAAAGACATGGGTGTCCGCCGCCTCATGGAATTCGTCACCGAATTCTGCCCGGCTCCCGCATTGGACGCCAAGGCTCCGACCTCGCTGTTCGTCTACAAGACCGCGCTGGAACAGCACCTGGGTGACGTCACCTACTTCAAGGTGATGTCGGGCAAGATCACGGAAGGCCAGGATGTCATCAACATGGCCAGCGAGACCAAGGAGCGCATAACCACCCTCTATGCCGTAGCCGGCAAGAAGAAAGAGCGCGTGACCGAGATCGTTGCCGGTGACATGGGTTGCACCGTGAAGCTGAAAGCCGTCAAGACCAACCAGACCCTCAACACTCCGGGTTACGACAAAGTGGTCGATCCCATCACCTTCCCGCCGTTCAAGTATCGCTGCGCCATCAAGGCCGTCGACGAGAAAGACGAAGAGAAACTGGGCGAGGCCCTCAACCGTGCCGGCGCCGAAGACCCGACGCTCCGCATCGAGTACTCCCGCGAACTGAAGCAGACCATCATCAACGGCATGGGCGAGCAGCAGATCAACATCCTCAAGTGGAACCTCAACAACAACTATAAGATCGACGTCGAGTTCATCGCGCCGAAGATCCCGTATCGCGAGACCATCACCAAGGTGGCCAACGCCATGTACCGTCACAAGAAACAGTCCGGCGGCGCCGGCCAGTTCGGTGAGGTACACCTCGTGGTCGAGCCGATCGTGGAAGGTGTCGACACCACGGCCAAATTCAAGATCGACGGCAAGGAGACCCAGCTCAACATCAAGGGCCGCGAAGAATTCGAGCTGCCTTGGGGTGGCAAATGGGAATTCATCAACTGCGTGGTCGGTGGTGCCATCGACGCCAGCTTCATGCCCGCCATAAAGAAAGGTATCCAGCAGCGTCTGGAAGAAGGTCCGCTCACGGGTTCCTACGCCCGCGACATCCGCGTCTTCGTCTACGACGGCAAGATG
>JAEEGK010002542.1_pt1 | contig 45737 bp, 30 predicted proteins | sample 8958771 | NCBI WGS metagenome assembly JAEEGK01 (sample SAMN16246547, study PRJNA631951) | gut metagenome | biome: gut microbiome; feature: rumen; material: SC-attached | host: Bos | place: Iran: Karaj | collected 2018-10 | reverse complement strand
AGCCAAGCTGAGCCACACCCCGTAATAGGACCGCGCCCTTGTGACGCAAGAAAGATTATATAATAGGGTTTTTCATATGTCAACAAAAACTTTTACAAATAATTTACGGTAAAATGAACTTCCGAGGAAGCGTCTGTTTCCATGATTAAATAGCTTGCCTGATGCCCGTTCTGACGCGGTAAAGACAGGCTTCCCGGGTTCACGGCCCAACTACCCCATTCATCATCATACCCACTTGCCGGCACATGTGTGTGACCATAAATCACAATGTCGGCACCCTTCTCCGAAGCTTTATAGATGAGTCTGTCCGTACCGTAATATACTCCGTCCCTGTGACCGTGTGTAAGCAGTATGGTATGACCGTCGAATTCAAACAGCTCTTCCTGCTTAAGCATCGAGCCCCAGTCGTTGTTACCCGTGACCATCATAAGCGCGCAGTTAAGCTCTCTTCTGAAGTCTCTCTCGCTTCCGGACAGGTCTCCGGCATGAATCACCATGTCTACGGGGCCGACCTTTTCTATTACTTCATAGAAGTTTTTGTCATATCCGTGAGTATCACTTACAATCAGGGCTTTCATACTCTGCTATCACTTTCCTCATCATTCTGAGAGCGTTGCCTCTGTGACTGATGGCGTGCTTCTCTTCGGGCTTAAGCTGAGCTGTGGTGCATCCGAGTCTCGGTACGTAGAAAATAGGGTCGAAACCGAAGCCGTTCTCGCCGTATTCTTTGTCCGCTATCTCACCGTCTACAGTGCCGCGTACCACCTTGCCGGTTCCGTCGGGGAACACAGCTGCGATGCAGCATACGAACTGAGCGTTGCGGTTACCGTTTCCTTCTTTATTTACACGCTCGATAAGGTTAGCGTTCTTTATTCTATAGGAAGTGTCCTTGCCCATATATCTTGCGGAATAGATGCCGGGTTCACCGTTTAAAGCTTCCACGCAAAGTCCGGAGTCGTCGGCAAGCACCAGCACATCCTTCATACCCTTAGCCACTGCAGCGTCGTATACCGCGCGGGCTTTAATCATTGCATTCTCTTCAAAGGTCGTGCCGTTTTCTTCTATATCTATGTCTACTCCGGCTTCTTTCATCGACTGCACTGTGTCAATTACGTGCATACCGTCGAGAATCTCGCGAATCTCCGACATTTTGTCCTTGTTGCCTGTTGCAAATATTACGTTCATTTTCTTAGTGTATCTCCTTCGCGGTCTTCTCATTTTGTGTAGCTTCCGACCGCAGTTTCAAGAGCATCGACGATGCCCTGCGCTATCTTATTTAAGTATTCCGAATTGTTCAAAAGCCTTGCTTCATCAGTATTGGAAAGAAATCCCGCATACAAATACATTGCGGGCATATCAAGCACCTTAAGCACCGCTTCCTCGTCTCCCGCCTCGTTGATTCCGAGAGCCTTGTTGCTCGCCGAAACCGCCGCCGACTTAAGAATCATGTCCGCGAGCTCCGCGTTCTCAAGGCCGTTATGGTAATAAAGAGAGTTATACGAAGCCGACATTCCGAACTTCTTCACATCATCAACATCCGTCGACAAATGTATGCCCACGAAATAATCCGGTGACACTGCCTTTATAGCCTTAATACGTTCTTCTGTCGTAAGTGCCTCGTCGTCTTCTCTTGTAAGAAGCACCGTAAAGCCCTTACCGGCCGCCAGCTCACGCACTTTCTCGGCCAAAGAAAGCGTTATGTTCTTTTCCACAATATCGCCTACCCTGGTACCGCTCTGCGCTCCGCCGTGACCGGGATCTATCATAACGATGGGACGCTTTATCTCCGAAACAGGCATAATTGTCAGTTCCAGCGCGCGTCCTTTTCGCTCCATTTCACAGGTGCATGCCTCATCAAGCTCGAAAACTATCGTAGTATCCTTGCCGTCAAAGATTCCTCTCGCCACATCAACATGCTTGTAATTGCCTCTGGGCGGGTCCGAAAGAAAGTACGATTCTCGTGTATCCTTTATCCGAACACTGACAGTCTTACGGTCATATCTCACACTCATGGAAATGTCCGACATAGGCGTATCCGAAGGCACAAAGACCTTCAAAGCCGCCGCCTTCTCTTCCGAGAGATTCTTGGTATCTATCGCCCATTCGAGATTATCGTAGCCGTACAAGTAGGTTTCTTTTTCCTCCGACTCCTCGCTGACGATAATGGTCTTCTGAGACGCATAAGCAATAATCACGGAAAAAGAAAGCACGCTTGCGATGATGGTAAGTATCAAAGAAGCCTTTATTAAGTTGCCTCTGTCTCTCCACTTTTCGTTCAAACTTTACTTCTTTCCGGGCTTCTTGCCCATGAAGGAATAGAAATAGGTCTTCATCATTCCGTTGTAAATCTTACGGTTCTTATCGGCCTTCCTATTAATAGCCGCCTCAACGCCGTCATACGCGGTAATGATGTACATCGACCAGTCCTCAAGATTCTTAAAACGGTCGCCAAGCGTCGCATAAAGCTTGGGAAGCGCCGCCTTCTCTTCAAGTCGCTCACCGTAAGGGGGATTGGTAATGATGAACCCGTATTTTTTGGCATGACTTAAGTCCTTGACATCGCGCTGCTGGAAGTGAATAAGCTTCTCGACTCCCGCAAGCTTGGCATTGGCTCTGGCAGCCTCCACCATTTCTCTGTCAAGGTCATAGCCCTGAATATCCGTTTCTATATTTAAATCCACAAGGTCACGCGCCTCGTCAAAAGCATCCTTCCAGATCTGAGGTGCCACGATTCCCTGCCAGTCCATCGCCGTGAACTCTCTGTTCATGCCGGGTGCCATATTGGCAGCCTTCATAGCGGCTTCAATAGGAAATGTTCCCGAACCGCAGAAAGGATCCACGAGGATTCTGTCCTTATTCCAAGGCGTAAGGTCCAAAAGCGCCGCCGCAAGATTCTCCGCAATGGGAGCCTTGGACACAAGCTTTCTGTATCCTCTCTTATGAAGGCTCACACCCGTAGTATCAAGTCCCACGGTCACCTCATCCTTCATAAGAGTAACTCTTACGGGATAATCGTCTCCGCTTTCCTCAAACCAGCTGATGTTGTAAACCGCCTTAAGCCTCTCCACCATCGCTTTCTTCATAATAGACTGAATGTCTGAAGGTGAGAACAGCTTACTTTTGATAGAAGCAGCCTTAACAACATTAAAGCGTCCATCCACCGGGATATAGGACTCCCAGTCAAGCGCCTTAGTACCCTCGAAGAGTTCCTCATAAGTGGTCGCGTTAAAAGAACCTACCTTAATAAGAACACGCTCCGCGGTCCTAAGCCCGATATTGGCTCTGGCAATAGCCTCATCGTCGCCGATAAACGTAACTCTTCCGTCCAAAACCTCCGATACATCGTATCCGAGATCCGTTATTTCTCTTTTTAATACGCTCTCCAGCCCAAAGTGGCAGGGAGCAATCAGCTCAAATTTTCTCATAAGGAAATAATAGATTAGCAGAAATATTATGTCAAGGAATCCATTCTTTCGTGAGATACCAAAAGAATGGCAGAATGCTCCGCATGGAAGGCCATTTTAAAGCCAATGCCCTTCCATCATAAACCTACAATACAGGTTTATGATTCCTAATATGTCAAGGAATCAGATAACCAGAAAGCATGGACAGTATGCCCATGCTTTCCTTAAAGTAGAAAAAGCACCGCGCCCTGCGATGCTTTTTCCTGAGGGGAGTATAATACCTGTTAAATAGGGTATTGATTAAGTCCAAGTGGAGAACTTGGCTTTATCGATGATTCTATATTAGTACCTTGGTACCAATTTTGCAACATGAAATAGTACCAAAGTACTAATCAGTTTATTGTGCAGGTTGCATAATTAGTACTATGGTACTAGGAATCATGGATTTGTACTTTAAATCCATGATGGAAGGGCATTAGCTTTAAAATGGCCTTCCATGCGGAGCATTCCGCAATCAATTTGGTACCTCACAAATTGATTGTTACCGCTTAAAGAAAAAGAGCAGGCCTTAGGAATCATGAATGTGTCCTTTACATTCATGATGAAAGATCATTAGCACTAAAATGATCTTCCATGCGGAGCGTTCCGCGGTTTTTCCGGTATTTCACGGAAAAACCGATTCCTCTTAAATAGATTGCTCACCCTCTTTCGCTCTATTCACTCCTACTTTTGCCCCAATTTATCCCAATACAAAAAAAGTACCTGATTGGGATAAAATCAGTACCAATTCAGCAGTGTTATGTCAACCAATTATCCCAATATCAAATAATTGCCAAATTGGGATAAGTTTTCAGCGTTTTCTTATCCCAATTCTTCGTTTTTTTCATATTGGGATAAACTCCCTTAATTAGGTTTACATAATTCATATTTTTTATCCCAATTTTTACTTTTTTTCATATTGGGATAAATATAGTTTAAAATCATGACAAAAGAAAAGGAGCAAGTATTAGGAATCATGAATGTGTCCTTTACATTCATGATGAAAGATCATTAGCACTAAAATGATCTTTCACGCGGAGCGTTCCGCAGTTTTTTCGGTATTTCACGGAAAAACTGTTTCCTCTTTATAACTAAACGCAAACAAGCGGACCATATAGGTCCGCCCGTTCATAAATGAGAAAAGAGTATGAAAAAGAAAAATTTCGTTAGAAATCATGAATGTGTCTTTTACATTCATGCCGGAAGAGCATTAGTTTAAAATGTCCTTCCATGCGGAGCATTCCGCTTTACTTGGTACCTGCTTCCTATTTAATCTCTGCCACAGACTTGCCCGGTACCAGGGTACCGTCTACTACTATCTGCTCAAGCGCCTCGGTTCTCGGGTGCTCTATAAGATTAAGAAGCTTGATGGCGGCGTGTTCACCGATTGCCTGAGTGTCCTGCTTGATGGTGGTAAGCGAGGGCTGGAGCTTGGCAGCTAAGGTGATGCCGTCGTAGCCGGCGATTGAGATGTCCTCGGGAACGCTTAAACCGTGACGGCGAACTGAGTTGATGCCGCCCATTGCCGAGTAGTCGTCACTGTAAAGAATACAGGTAGGTCTGTCGGGACGATCGAGAAGCGCGTCCGTAAACTTCTCGGTACGATTGATGCTACGGTATGCGCCGTGCATTACGTAGTCGTCGGGAATCTCTATGTTATTCTCCTCAAGGACTTTGTAAAAAGCAGCCAGACGGTTTCTCGTAACCGCCGTATCTTCACCGCATACGTAAGCAATCTTGCGATGTCCCTTGGAGACGATATATCTTACTAACTCCATCATGCCGGCATAGTTATTGGAAACAACGCCGGAATGATTGTTAAACATATAGTCGATTGTAACGAGAGGAATATCCGAATTGGCAAGCTCGATAACTTCGGGGTCCGAGAAATCGATACAGGCAATAACAACTCCGTCATAGCCTCTGTAACGGCTGTGCTCAAGATATGAAAGCCTGGGCTCACGTTTCTTGGAGCAGTTAATGAAGGTAAGATCGTAACCGTGATCCTCTACCACTGCCTTGAAGCTGTCAAGCACATTGGCAAAGTAATCATGGGTAAGTCCGCTTCGACCTTCATCTACAAAAAGAACGCCTATGTTATAGGAACGGTTGGTTCTTAAGGCTCTTGCAAGGGAATTCGGGGAGTAACCCATTTCCTTGGCCGTCTTTTTGATGTATTCGCGTGTCTCTTCACCAACATCGTTGCGATCGTTGAGTGCCTTGCTCACAGTTGCGACAGAAACATTGCATTTCGTCGCAATATCCTTCATGGATACCATAATTCCTCCGTCTGACTAAGGAAAAGAAAGCCGCACATCCTCAAAAAACGTGCTCAAGGTCTTCCTTAATCGTTTTCGCAATTTTAGTATAATATTATTTTTTTAAAAATTCAACATGGAATTTTCTATTGATTTTATGTACATTTTTTTATAATATATAGAAAACGGCTTAGTTTCCGTTAATCTTTTACCCGTTTTTACTTAATCGTTTACTTTAACGTAAATCAAGCAAAAGGAGACAGATATGAAGTTTGGTTACTTCGATGACGCCGCCAAAGAATACGTCATCACTACCCCCAAGACACCTCTGCCTTGGATTAACTACCTTGGCACGAACGATTTCTTTTCCCTTATTTCGAATACTGCGGGAGGTTACAGTTTCTATAAGGATGCAAAGTTATTAAGACTTACCCGTTTCCGTTACAACAACGTACCCGGAGACTCCAACGGTAAGTACTATTATATCAAGGACGGTAACACCGTATGGAATCCCGGCTGGATGCCTACCAAGACCGACCTTGATTCTTACGAGTGCCGTCATGGTATCGGATACAGCAAGTGGAACTCTTCCAAGAATGGTGTGAGCGCTTCCGTTCTTGCTTTTGTCCCTACCGATGATACTTGCGAAATCAACCAGCTTAAGCTTACCAACAACACAGATTCCGTTAAGGAACTTAAGCTTTTCTCTTATGTTGAGTGGTGTCTGTGGAATGCTGCCGACGATATGCAGAACTTCCAGCGTAACTTCTCTACCGGCGAGGTAGAAGTTATCGATTCCACCATTTATCATAAGACCGAGTACAGAGAGCGTCGTAATCACTACGCAATCTTCACCGTTAACACCAAGATTGACGGTTTCGATACCCAGAGAGAAAACTTCCTCGGCGCATATCGTGACAACCACGATCCTGAAGTAGTATTCGACAAGGGCGCCTGCACAGGCTCCATCGCTCACGGCTGGTCACCCGTTGCGGTTCACGAAATCTCCGTGAAGCTTGAACCCGGTGAGACCAAGTCCTATGTATTCTTGCTCGGATATTGTGAGAATCCCGACAATGATAAGTGGGAATCCAAGAACGTAGTCAACAAGAAGCCCGCCAAGGCTCTTATTACAAAATATCAGACAGATGCCGATGTTGACAAGGCTTTTGACAAATTAAAGACATATTGGGACAATTTGTTGTCTATTTATACCCTCGAAAGTTCCAACGACAAGGTTAACCGTATGGTTAACATCTGGAACCAGTACCAGTGTATGGTTACCTTCAACATGTCACGTTCCGCTTCTTACTACGAGTCCGGTATCGGCCGCGGTATGGGCTTCAGAGATTCCAACCAGGACCTTCTCGGTTTCGTACACCTCATCCCCGAGCGTGCGCGTGAGCGTATCATCGATATCGCTTCCACTCAGTTTGAGAACGGTTCCGCATATCACCAGTACCAGCCTCTTACCAAGCGCGGTAACTCCGACATCGGTTCGGGCTTCAACGACGATCCGCTATGGCTCATCGCAGGTACTTCCGCATATGTTCGCGAGACAGGTGATGTATCTATTTTAAAAGAAATCGTACCTTACGACAACGATATGTCAGTTGCTACCACTTTGATGGAGCACTTAAAGCGTTCTTTTGACTTTACCGTTAATAACAAGGGACCTCACAAGCTTCCCCTTATCGGTCGTGCAGACTGGAATGACTGTCTTAACCTTAACTGCTTCTCAGAGCATCCCGGTGAATCCTTCCAGTGCTTCGGTCCTTCCGAAGGTCCCGTTGCAGAGTCAGTATTCATCGCAGGTATGTTCGTTAAGTACGGTGAAGAGTACGCTCAGCTTGCAGAGCTTCTCGGCGATACCGCTGAGGCAGAGCGTGCCCGCAAGGAAGTTAAGATTATGTACGATACAGTCCTTGAAGCAGGTTGGGACGGCGACTGGTTCGTAAGAGCTTATGACGCTTATTCTAACAAGATTGGTTCCAAGGAATGTGAAGAAGGTAAAATCTTTATCGAGTCCAACGGTTTCTGTTCTTTGGCCGGCATCGGTGTCAAGGAAGGACTTGCCGAAAAGGCGCTCGATTCAGTTAAGAAATACCTTGATTGTAAGTACGGCGTAATGATTTTGCAGCCCGCTTACACAGTTTACCACTTAGAGCTTGGTGAAATTTCCTCATATCCTCCGGGATACAAGGAGAATGCCGGAATCTTCTGCCACAACAACCCTTGGGTATCCATCGCAGAGACAGTTATCGGCCGTGGCGACAGAGCATTCGAAATTTACAAGAAGACCTGTCCCGCTTACACCGAAGAGATTTCCGAGATTCACAAGACCGAGCCTTACGTATACTGCCAGATGGTAGCAGGTAACGATGCTTACATCCCCGGCGAAGGCAAGAACTCCTGGCTTACAGGTACTGCCGCATGGACCTTTGTAAACATCTCCCAGTACATCCTCGGCGTATATCCTACTCACAAGGGACTTTCCGTAGATCCTTGCGTACCTTCCGACTTCGGCGACTTCAAGGTTACCCGTAAGTTCCGTGGCGCTTCCTACGAGATTTCCGTTAAGACCAACGGTTCTCAGAAGGGCGTTAAGAAGCTTATCGTAGACGGTCAGGAAGTTGAAGGAACCGTAATTCCTTTCGTAGAAGGCAAGAAGAATTATAAGGTAGAAGTGGTTATGTAATCGCTTCGATCCTTCCACAAAAAGTTTGGGCCATCCCGGTTGGGATGGCCCTTTTGTTGTGGTGAACTGCTTTCTTCTGTCGCAATATAATGGTATATTTCTTGTTGAAGATATTGTCTTGGGGGCATGAAATATGAAAGCTGATATAGATTATTCCGAATATTGGGAGCGTTGCTGGAACGAGGAAGATGCCGAAGCGCTTGAAAAGTGGCTTGAAGGCTGGAATCACGCCGGCAGCGAAGAGATAGAGTATTTTAAAGCGCAGGGCGTCAGGACTATATGCGATGCTGCGTGTGGGTTCGGTGCGCATACGCTTGCTTTTGCCTCAAATGGGTTCGATGTGGCGGCGTTTGATGTGTCGCCTAGAGCCGTAGAGTTAACGCGTGCGGGGCTGGCCCGTTTTGGGTACGGCGATGTGCCGCTACAGGTGGCATCGCTAACCGATACCGGCTATGATGATGAGGCTTTTGACGCCGCGACGGCTTACGCTGTATTTGATCATTTGACGGAGGCCGATGCCGGATGTGCTTTGGCTGAGCTGTTCCGCATTGTTAAACCGGGTGGCTTTGTTTTGCTGTCGTTTGATACGCCCGAGGAAGATGATTTCTCTGCTCCTCACAAGGTTCTTTCCGACGGCAGCATGGTTTATGGGTCCGAGTCTGAGCGCGAAGGAATGATTTTCAGGCCTTTCGACGATGCCAAGGTCTTGACTCTGACCGCCGGGCATTCCGTGACGCGGAAGTGGCGCAGTCGCAAGGGCGATTTGATTGTCCTTTTGCAAAAATAAAGCCTTCAAGTCGAAGGTTTTTCGGCTGAAGGCATAATTTGTGCTTTTCTAGTATTTTTATCTATTGTTTTATAGAGCCTTTTTTAGTGGTCAATAGATAAATATGGTCATTGCCTGTTTTTTATCCTTTGTTTTCACAGGTTCGTTTCATAAAGCAAGGGATAATTTCTCTGATTCCGGCCATTTATCCCTTGCATAGAGCAACAATTGTTCTGTTCCTTACCAATTTAGGCATCATGACACCACTTTGCAAGAGATAAAATTCGTCAATGTGGCTTTTTTATCCATTGAGCCTTATCTCGCAGGGGCAAAATCAATAGATAAAATCAGTGAATTAAGCAATTTTATCTGATACCCATGTTAATAATCCTTACGACGTGCTCGACTTACTTCTTCCCGGCAAGTTTCTTAAACATCCTAAGCTTGGCTTCGCGCAGCTTGTGAGCGCCCACGCCGGTGAAGATGAAACCGACGATAAGCATGCCGAAGGATATGCCGAGGGTCATGCCCTGAAGGAAGTCGTACCAGAAGACGCCTTCATAGGCGGCAAGTGAGTCGATGAAAATAGTCGCAAGGTATATCGCGAATACGATGCAGGCTACCAGGTACAAATAGTGGAAGCGCCTCGTAACTTTAAGTTTCTCTTCGTTGCTGTACTCGGCAACCGCCAGTGCGGTTTCTTTGATTTCTCTATCCATAGGTTCCTCCTCCGCGTTACCGGTGAGCATGTCCCTAAGGTCGACGTCATAGAAATCGGAAAGTTCTATCAATATATCAAGGTCAGGAAGGTTCGAGCCGGTCTCCCATCTTGAGACGCTGCGGCGCGACACACCGAGTTTCTCGGAGAGTTCCTCCTGCGTTAAGCCTTTAGATTTACGAAGTTCTTTAAGATAGTTACCGATTTTGGATTGATCCATGCCGTTCTCCTTAGATGAAATACCGACCGGATGCTATGCCTCTTTGTTCTTTCTTACTCGGTTCCAATGAAAACTTGATAGAAGGCAAGAGATTGCAAAGCAACCTGTATAGCACCAAATGGGTAAAGAAATTGTGTTAGTGACTTCTACTAAGATAAAAAGTACAATTCCCAATAATAAAATCGTTCCGCTGACAATTAATACGATGTTCTTTTTCATGATGTTTCTCCTTTGTGAGTGGTTTTCGTTACACCCTCATTATGGAAAAAGAACATGTCTCATTAAAGGACACAAAACGTCCAAAAGCCCTAAATATCAAATGAGACACAACTGTCTCACTTGGTGATGTCACCATAGCAGTCCGGGCGACGGTCTCTGAAAATTCCCCAGGATAAGCGCGCTTCAAGGAGTTCATCAAGGTCAAACTCGTGCACCAGTACCGTATCACCTTCGCGTCCCGCTGACTCTACTATATCACCTGTTCCGTCTGCAATGAAAGATGAACCGTAAAAGATAAGTGACGATTTCTGCCCGCCATTGGCCTCTGAAGGCTCAACAGACTCTAAGCCATAACGGTTGGCAGCGATCACAGGCATCAGATTGGCGGCTGCGTGACCCTGCATGGTACGACGCCAGTGACCTGCGCTGTCGCTCTCAAGAATAGGCTCGGAGCCGATGGCCGTGGGATAGAAAATAAGTTCCGCGCCGTTAACCGCAAGGCTTCTTGCCGTCTCCGGGAACCACTGGTCCCAGCAGATTCCCACGCCGATTTTGCCAAAGCGCGTCTCCCACACCTTAAATCCTGTATTGCCGGGCGTAAAATAAAACTTCTCCTGATAAAAATGATCGTCCGGAATATGCGTCTTACGATACACTCCAAGCACCGCACCGTCCGCATCGATAACCGCACAGCTGTTATAAAGCACATATCCCGCGCGCTCATAGAAACTTACAATAATTACCGCACCAAGTTCAGCCGCAACCGTCTTGAAATGGCTCACAGCATCATTCTCCTCCGTAGACTTGGCAAACTCATAATATTCGTACACTCTCTCCTGACAGAAATACTGTCTCTCAAACAGCTCCGGCAAAAGAATAACATTCGCACCCTTCGCCGTCGCTTCTCTCACGAGCTTGTCTGCGTGCTCAATATTCTCTCTCACATCGCGGGTACAATTCATCTGAATTGCACTGACTTTAACTTTTCTCATAACCGAACTCCTTATTTAACAAGGTACCAATCCATTTGTGAAGTACCAACCGGATTGCGGAACTCTCCGCGTGGCGGCCATTTTAATGCTAATGCCCGCCATCATAAACCTACAATACAGGTTCATGATTCCTTATATTTGTTGAGTAATACAGTGTATATTCCCCCCGCCCACAATAATATCTCTTGCAGGCACAGGTACTACGGTTCTATGTTTACATAACTTAGTCATTATATCTACCGCTCTCTTATCGCTCTCAGCGTTAACTCCGCCGAATTGCGGCAAAAGAACATAATCGTTGCAAAAATAGAAGTTTACATAACTTGCAGCCAATCTTTCACCGACTTCACGCACATCTTCACCTTCCTCGAAGACGTATCCTTCCAAATCCTCAGGCGTTACCGTCACGGGTACCGAAGGAATCGGAAGCTTGTGAACCTTCATGCCTGCTGCCTCAAGCACCTTAAGGCATCCAAGCGACAGCTCATACTGCGGGTCGTTCTCATCATCGGTCCACGCAAGCACTACTTCATCAACATCTATAAATGCACACACATTGTCAACGTGCTCATTGGTCTCATCATTATAAATTCCACGGGGAAGCCAGATTACGCGCTCAGCCCCGAGATACGCTTTCAGGCGGTCTTCAATCTGAGCCTTCGTAAGCGACGGATTGCGTCCCTTGCTAAGCAGACAGCTCTCCGTAACCATCAAAGTTCCCGCACCGTTAGAGTGCACGGAGCCGCCTTCCAGCACGAAATCGCCGGCATCATAATAATCATAACCGACCGCATCGCAAAAGGCTGCTGCCAGAGCATCGTCACGCTCCCAGTGTGCATACAAACCATCCACTTCACCGCCCCAGGCATTAAAGCGCCAGTTTACACCACGCACGACACCGTCGGCATTCTTAATAAAAGTAGGTGCCGTATCTCGCGCCCATGCATCATCGGTCGGAATCTTTACAAAACGAACAGCCTCCAAGTCGCCCAGCATCTTACGCGCCACAGGCTCCGTATTGTCGCTTACCACAACATACACAGTCTCGCACTCCGCTATCTTTCTTATAATCGAAGCGAAAACCTTCTGCGCCGGCTTGGCACCATGCGGCCATGAACCGGGGCGTTCCGGGAATATCATTATCGTGGCATCATGAGGCTCGAACTCAGCCGGCATCCTGAAGCCGTCCTTCTTAGGCTCTGAATCTATCCTCATGAAAGCCTCTCCTTAAAATCATTATATCCAAAACTCTTTATAACCTTGTACTGACCATTTGAGTCAATAGCCGAAATATCCGGCAATCCCATACCGTTAAAGGTATTGTTCTTAACCATCGAGTAAATCGCCATGTCCTCGAACACCAGCGTATCCCCTACTTCCAAGGGCTTGTTAAAAGAATAATCTCCAATCACATCTCCCGCCAGGCAAGTACACGAAGAAAGCCTGTAATCATAAGCCTTCTCACCCTTCTTCCCGGAAGCGTAAAGCGGAGGTCTGTAAGGCATCTCAAGCACGTCAGGCATATGGCAAGCCGCCGAAGCATCGAGAATAGCCACATCTATACCGTTATGAACAATATCCAACACGCGTGTCACAAGGTATCCCGCGTTCAAAGCAATAGCCTCGCCCGGCTCAAGATACACTTCCACACCGTAACGTTCCTTAAACTCGCGCACCAGCTTAACAAGCAAATCTCTGTCGTAATCATCTCTCGTAATGTGATGACCGCCGCCGAAATTCACCCACTTTAAGCCCTTTATATACTGTCCGAACTTTTCCTCAAAAGCCTTCAAGGTAACCTCAAGCGCATCAGAACCCTGCTCGCACAAAGTATGAAAATGAAGCCCATCGACATACTCAAGCACCGCAGGATCGAAATTGGCCAAAGTCGTACCAAGTCTGGAACCCGCCGCACAGGGGTCATAAATAGCCGTCTCCTGCGTAGAGCACTCAGGGTTCACTCGAAGCCCGATACTCTTACCGACACACTTGTCTTTATAGCGCATCACTTCAGCCACGGAGTTAAACACGATATGGTCCGACACCGCCACAATCTCATCAATCTCGGAAGGCTTATAAGCCGGCGAAAAAACATGCACCTCGCCCTTAAACTCTTCGTGACCGAGCTTAGCCTCGAAAAGCCCGCTGGCAGTCGTACCGTCAAGGTACTTCTCAATCACAGGGTACAAAGAAAACATCGAGAAGGCCTTCTGCGCAAGCAAAATCTTGCAGCCCGCAGCTTCCTTGACCGATTTAAGAATCTCGAGGTTCTTAACGAGCTTAGCCTCGTCAACCACATATGCAGGTGTATTAATCTTTTCAAAAACAGGAAAATTAACCACTACAAATCTCCAATATAACGCGAGCCCTGCAGGCGTTTAGTCTACTTTAACAGGATTCTCATCCACAACCCAAGGCAAACCATACTTATTAAGTGCCTCCATATAAGGGTCGGGATCGAACTCTTCCACATTAAATACGCCGGCCTTATTCCAGGTTCCGCTTGCTACCATAGCAGTACCAATCATAGCGGGAACGCCTGTGGTGTAGCTTATAGCCTGCGCGCCGGTTTCTTTGTACGCTTCCTGATGGTCGCAGACGTTATAAATATAGATAGTCTTCTCAACTCCGTCCTTAACACCCGTGAAGATGCATCCGATGTTGGTCTTACCTACGGTTCTGGGACCAAGAGACGCAGGATCGGGCAATAATGCCTTTAAGAACTTAATGGGAACTATCTTTTGACCTTCAAAGTCAACAGGTGTTGTGCCAAGCATACCCACATTTTCAAGACACTTCATATGAGTTAAGTAGCTCTGGCCGAAAGTCATAAAGAAACGAATTCTCTTAATTCCGGGGATGTTCTTCGCAAGAGACTCAATCTCCTCATGGTGAAGAAGGTACATATCCTTCTGACCCACCTGGTCAAAATCATATACTCTCTTGATTTCCATAGGCTTGGTCTCTACCCAATGGCCGTCTTCCCAGTAAGAGCCGTTCGCGGAAACCTCACGAAGGTTAATCTCGGGGTTAAAGTTGGTCGCAAAAGGATAACCGTGGTCACCGCCGTTGCAATCAAGAATATCTATATAATGAATTTCGTCAAAATAATGTTTAAGCGCATAAGCCGAGTACACCTGAGTTACGCCGGGATCGAAGCCTGTACCGAGAAGAGCGGTAAGTCCTGCCTTCTTAAACTTCTCGTCATAAGCCCACTGCCAGCTGTAATCAAAGTACGCGGTGAAGCCTTTCTCCTTACAACGCTTCTCATAAATAGCGCGCCACTCGGGATCGTCTGTATCCTCAGCCTCGTAATTGGCTGTATCCACATAATTGGCACCTGCTTCAAGGCAAGCATCCATAATTGTTAAGTCCTGATAAGGAAGCGCCACATTAAGCACTGTATGAGGCTTAAACTCCTTCATAAGAGCTACCAGAGATTCCTTGGAATCTGCATTGACCGTAGCGGTCGTAATCTTGGCCTGAGTCTTGTCTCTTAACTTCTCAGCCAAAGCATCGCACTTGGATACGGTTCTGCTTGCAAGTAAAATCTCCGTAAACAAAGGATTCTCACAACATTTGTAAATTGCAACGGTAGCAACACCGCCACATCCGATAACCATTAACTTCATAATTCTGTATCCTCCATAACTTAATTCACTTCTTAGATTCTTCTTCTCTTAACAAATCTTCCACATACTTAGGAAGCATAAACGCTCCCATATGCAGATTCGTCGTGTAGTACCACGTCTTAATGCCACGCTCGTTCCAGCGCTTCGCATCCAGATCTTTAATAGGATGGTATTTCTTACTTGCAAATCCGAACAGCCAGTAGCCGGACGGGCAAGTAGGAATGTGTGCCTGATATACGCGGCTTACGGGGAAGCTCTTAAAGGCCTTCTTATGCATCGCGCGGCAGGTCTCTTCGTCTTCGTCAAAAAAAGGACTTCCGTGCTGATATACCATGATTCCGTCTTCTTTAAGTGCTTTGTAACACGAGCCGTAGAACTCCTTAGTAAATAAACCTGCCGTATGGCCCAAGGGGTCCGTGGAATCGTTTATAATCAAATCGTACTCATCGGTCTTACCGCGCAAGAACCTAAGGCCGTCACGGTTGTGAAGCCTTACACGCGGGTCATCGAGACCGCAGGCGTTATCCGGAAAGAACTCGCGACATACGCTTACGAACATTTCGTCGGGTTCCACCACATCGATTTCTTCTATTTCATCATAATAACTAAGCTCTCTTGCCACACCGCCGTCGCCGCCGCCGATTACAAGAACCTTGCGGACGTGCGGGTGCACCGCCATGGGCACATGAACTATCATTTCATCATAAGTAAATTCGTCTTTCTCGGAGAAAATAACGCTTCCGTCCGACGTAAGGAATCTTCCGAACTCCGCCGAATCAAAAACATCAATCTTCTGAAAATCGCTAGTACCGCTGAAAAGCTGCCTGTCCACACGAATCGACATCTTCACATTGTCCGTGTGCATCTCGGAAAACCAAAACTCCATCGCTTTCATTTCCTTCCCAAATCAACCAAACACTACTTAAGTACATTTAACTTCTCTAAGCTTCCGTCCTCGGGGCCCTGCATTGAGCAGCCCTTTTCTTTGGCATAGAGGGTATAATCTATAATCTCTTCGGTAATCATCTCACCCGGCGCAAGAATCGGTATGCCCGGCGGATAACACATTACAAACTCACCGCAGATGCGACCGGCGGTCTCCCTTATCGGCACGAGTTCTTTGTCCGAATAGAAGGCTTTCTGGGGCGTAGCTGCCACGATAGGCGCGATATACTCGGCATTGTGAAGCTTGGACGTGGGCTTTGAATACAAACGCTTAATATCCTCAAGCGCACCCACAAGTCTCTCGATATCCTGCATACGGTCACCAATCGAAATGTACGCAAGGATGTTGCCGATATCGCCGAACTCTATCTGAATATCGTACTCATCACGCAGCAAATCGTAGACCTCAATGCCCGTAAGACCGATATCCCTTGTATATACGGAAAGCTTCGTTACATCGTAGTCATAAATACTGCTGCCGTTCACAAGCTCCTTACCGTACGCGTAGTAGCCGCCGATTGAATTAATCTCGGACCTTGCATACTCCGCCATATTCTTAACCTTCTCGAATGACTCGCGCCCGCGAAGCGCCAGATTACGCCTGGATATATCCAGACTCGACAAAAGAAGGTAGCTCGCACTGGTCGTCTGTGTCAGATTAATAATCTGCTCCACATAACGTGTGTTAACGTTCTCACCCAGCAAAAGAAGGGAACTCTGTGTCAAGCTTCCTCCCGACTTGTGCATACTTACCGCCGCCATATCGGCTCCTGCCTCCATGGCACACACCGGAAGGTTCTCATTAAAATAAAGATGTGTTCCGTGCGCCTCGTCCACAAGCACCATCATGTTATGCTCGTGAGCAAGCTTAACGATAGAGCGAAGGTCCGAACATATTCCGTAATAAGTAGGATTGTTTACAAGAATGGCCTTGGCTTCGGGATGCTTCTCGATTGCTTCTTTAACCTTAGAAATTTCCATACCGAGAGCAATACCTATATGTTCCTCCACCTCTGGATTCACATACACAGGCTCCGCACCGCACAACACCAGTGCATTGATAACACTTCTGTGCACGTTTCGGGGAAGTATAATCTTATCGCCCGCCTTGCACGCAGTAAGCACCATACTCTGCACCGCCGATGTGGTACCGCCTACCATGAAATACGCATGCGCCGCCTTAAAGGCCTCAGCCGCCAGCATTTCCGCATCCAGAATAACCGACACGGGATGGCACAGATTATCGAGTGGCTTCATTGAATTGACATCCAAGCCTACGCACTTCTCACCAAGAAGCGTCACAAGCTCCGGGTTACCCCTTCCTCTCTTATGCCCCGGCACATCAAAGGGCACCACTCTCTGCTTTCTGAATCTTTCTAGCGCCTCGTATACCGGCGCCGACTTCTGCTTTTCTAAATCCATAACTCCAACCCTACTAACAAAAAAACGCAGGTGCACGGACGCTCGTAAGCATCCTCCTACACCTGCAAAATTGTCGTACTGTTATCTTATTGCTCCCGAATTACTACAGGGGTTACCGATGTCTATTGACCGTTTCACAAGTGATTTGATTGTAAAGTTATCATCTTATAAAATTTGAGCCTGGCTTACGCCTTCTCAATCAATATTGCGATTGCTCGCATTCATTCGGCTTTCGACCCGCCTGTCCGTCCGGGCATATCTTTTTGACTGAATCTATGATTCAGCAAAAAGCGGTCGTATCCTGTATTACGGGATATATCCATATTGTTGTATCATACTTTTCCTATTTATACAATGATTATTTTTTCTTTTTTATATAAGGAACTCTATTGATTTAGCGATAGCGGAATCAATCCATTTGTGAAATACCAAATGGACTGCGGGACTCTCCGCGTGGCGGCCATTTTAATGCTAATGCCCGCCATCATGAATCTAAAATACAGATTCATGATCCCTAATTACGAAACATCTCGAAAAATTAACCAATAATTATACGCTAACCCCCTATTCTTTCTTCCACCCCCGCCGATATATATAGTGTCAGGGAAAATGAAACGGATTTCACAAAAGTTAACGAATTATTATCTTAACAAAGCGAACCGAGAACCGCTAAGCGGTAGTCTTAACAAGCAAAGATAAGTAAAGCGTTAACCCATCCACGGAGGAAAAAAGATGAGAAGACTTAACAGAGTAGCAAACATCACAACCAAGGCAATCGCAACAGTATTAAGCCTTTCATTAATGTTCGGAAATACACTTGGCTCTTACGCCGAGGAATTAAATACAGCAACAGCCCTCTACGAAGAAGGCATTGCACAGCTTGAAAGCGCGGAAGCAGAAACTGCACCCATCGCATTTGGCGATACCGAAGAGACAGCACCCACGCTTGATTCTTATGCAGAAGCAGCAGCTGGACTTGACACCGCAGCAACAGCAGCTTGCGACAACGCAGACATTGCCAACACTAACGACGACAAGGACGTAGCATACGCAGCTAAGGACGAAGCAGTATCAAACCTTTCTACAGCAGAAGAAAAGCTTGCAGAATCCATCTCCGCTTTAGAAGCAGCTCAGGCTGAATACGCAGAAGCAGACGCAGCTAAACAGGCAGCACAGGAAGCATACGACACCGCAGCAGCTGAACTTGCAACCGCTACCACCGATACCGCAACCGCAAGAGCAACTCTTGAAGCAGCTCAGAAGCAGATTGAAGTACAGGAAGAGAAAAAGAACGCACTCGAGAAGATCGAAGAACAGTACTACGGCGAACTCGTATACTTCTTCTACCTTTCCGTAGGCGAGAACAATATCGTATTTGACGAAGACGGTCGTCTCAACGTTGAAGCAACCGCAGCTAACATGACCGAAGATCAGGCAGCTAACGCAGGCAAGATTGACAACGAATACTTATTCAGATTCGGCAGAAAGCTCACCAAAGAACTCGTAGAATACATGGTTTTAAACAGAGACGACGTTGATCCCGAAACCGCAGAATTCACCTTCGGAACCACCGGCTCCATCAGCACCAAGAAGAAAGCTCAGGAAGCAGTTGTATTCACCAACCAGTACGGTCACGACATGGTTGTTAACAAAGAGCCCAACCAGTACAAGAAAGACATCAGCGGCAACGAAGTATACGGCGGCGAAACCGAAGAATATCGTTGGGGCACCACCAACTACAACAGCGGCCGTGGCAACCACACCGAAGTTACTTACAAAGACGTAAGCGGCAACCTTCACACCGAGTATTACAACTACGTTAGAAAGAACGCATCCGCAGGCGATGTAACCGATTACGAAAGCGGAAACCTCTTCCTTGCAGTAATTACCCAGGGCGAGGACGGCAAGTGGTATCCCGCAAGAGTTGAAGACGAAAACAACTACGATGACTACAACAAGCTTACCGCAGCCATCGAAGCACTTAACCAGATTGAAGATTACAACAAGGCAAAAGCAGACGTTGCTGCAGCACTTGCAAGAGTAGAAGCTCTCGAAGCAACACTTGCAACCTTAAGCGCTAACGCATCCGCAGAAAGCACCCGCCTTACCACATTAAAGAACGCACTTATCGATGCTAAGGCAGACCTTGACGCAGCAGAAGCTAACAAGGCTAACCTTCAGGCTACTTACGATAACGCTAAGGCAGTTGTTGAAGCAATCGACCTTTCCAGATTCGACATCGTAGTAGTTCCCGCTCCCGCGGCTAACGAAACTCCTGCAGCAGAGCCCGCAGTTGTTGAAATCGTTCCCGCAGAGACACCCGCAGCAGCAGCTCCCGTAGTTGCACCCGCTCCCGTAGCAGAAGTACCTGCAATCTCTGAAGAAGTTACCGAAGCAATCGAAGATATCGTTACCGCAATCGCAGCAGCTCCCGTAGTTGCAGCTTCCGAAACTCCCGTTGAAATTACCGAAGTTATTGCAGAAGAAATCGCCGAAGCTCCCGTAGAGACTTCTTACGAACTTACAGAAGCAGACATCGACGCAGACCTTACTCCTCTTGCTAACTTACCTCTCCTTGTTGAGAACATGAAGAGCGTATGGTGGATCTGGATTGTAATCGCTGCAACAATCATTACAATGTACGTTTTCTACAAAAAGACAAAGAAAGAAGAAGAAACTCATTAATAACCTCCTCTTTTTCCCATCATAAAAACAGCGGGTCTACGGCCCGCTGTTTTGCTGTCTGTAAATATTCTTACCATTTCTTGTAAGGGCAGTAATTAGCGCTCTTGGCAGCCCTAAGCTCCACATAGCAGCCGCAGGCTCCGCACATACCGTCCGCAAGTCTCTCACACTCCGTGCAGATCTTAAGACGCCCCTCATAAAGCTCCGGCGCCGTCTTAATATTCTCCGGAATGTTTGCAATCAGTTCCTGTAAAGTTTTAAAATACTCGTCCTTACTAATCATGTCCCTTGTAAGACACTTTCTGCAAAAGCGAAAATTCTTATCATCCATGCTACAGCGTTACGCCCTTCTTAAATATCGCCATATCATGATACCCCGATTTCTCGGCGTTGACAAGGCGCCCCTCTGCAACATCAAGCACATAACTGTAAAGCTCCACCGCAAGGTCTGTTGCCGCCACATCGTTAAGAAGCCGCCCCGCGTTGAAATCAATCCACTTGCTCTTATGCTCCGACAGCGCCGTATTGCTCGATATCTTAACCGTCGGCACCGGTGAAGCGAAAGGTGTTCCCCGTCCTGTTGTAAAAAGAACAATATTCGCACCGCTCGCCGCAAGCGCAGTAGCCGCCACAAGATCATTGCCGGGCGCACTCAAAAGATTGAGTCCCGCCTCACAGACTTTCTCGCCATAATCAAGCACTCCGCACACAGGCGTTGAGCCCGACTTCTGCGTACAGCCGAGGGACTTGTCTTCAAGTGTCGATATTCCGCCTGCTTTGTTACCGGGAGAAGGGTTCTCATAAACAGTCTGCCCATGGCTCTTAAAGTAATTCTTGAAATCATTTATAAGCTTAACCGTCTTCTCAAAAAGATTACGGTTCTTGCATCTGTTCATAAGAAGCGTCTCAGCGCCGAACATCTCGGGCACTTCCGTAAGAATCGTGGTGCCGCCGTGACCCGTAAGTAAGTCCGAAAACAGCCCCACCAAAGGATTGGCCGTGATACCCGAAAATCCGTCGGAACCGCCGCATTTAAGGCCTACCGTAAGCTTAGACACCGGAAGTTCGATGCGCTTGTCTTGCGCCGCCCGATCAATCAGCTCACGTACTATCTTAACGCCTTCTTCCACCTCATCTTCCACATCCTGAGCCACCAGAAACTTAACGCGCGACTCATCAAAATCCCCCAGATATGGCTTAAGCACGGGTATGTTGCTGTTCTCGCATCCAAGTCCCAGCACCAGCACACCGCCCGCATTGGGATGTGTAATCAAATCCGCAAGAATCTGTCTCGTATCCTCCTGATCACCGCCCATCTGAGAGCAACCGTAAGGATGGGGAAATGAAACCACCGTCTCAACCGCCCCATGCACGAAAGGGCGCGTGAGCTCAGCGATTCTGTCTGCCACGTTATTAACACAGCCGACTGTGGGAATAACCCAGATTTCGTTGCGTACACCGGCCTTGCCGTTATGACGCAGGTAACCTTTAAAGGTATCGCGCACTTTAACGCCTGCCACGGGGCTTTCCCTCTCCACAGGGTCGTATGTGTATTCAAACTCTTCATCCAAACGGGTAGCGAGATTATGTACATGAACATGGCTACCGGCCGCGATGTCGACCTTGGCCCTGCCGATAGGCTCGCCGTACTTGATGACAGACTCGCCTGCCGAAATGTCTTTAAGCGCTATCTTATGGCCCGCAGGAATATCGTCCCGCGCAGCTATCAGCGCGCCGTCAACAGCAACACAGTCGCCGCTTTTAACCGCCTCAAGCCCAACCGCCACCGAATCCGAAGGATGAATTTTAACAATCTTACGAGTATCGCTCATCAGAAGTTTTTCTCCATAGCCGCTCTCATGCCGAGAGTCCTGATATCGTCAAGGTATCCGCATACAAGCTTATAAGTATCGCCAAGTGCCGATAAGTCCTGTCCCCAGAAGCTTTCTTTGGCCAGGAAGGCCTTAGCGAATTCTTCCGTAGACTTGCCCGAATAATCCCTAAAGAACTCAAGCACCGCAAGGTCATCCATAATCTTGTATTCCTCACCGTTACGGTTACCGATCAAAGCATTGCCTTCAAGCTTCTCTGATGAATAGAACGCCATAAGCGCCGCCAAAGAAAACGTCAGATGCTTCGGGTTCTCGCCTTTAAGCCTGATATACTCGGTGAAACTCGGCATGCAGCGCGCCTTCCACTTCGATACACTGTTAAGTGCGATTGACAAAAGTGCATGATCCACATAAGGATTGTTGAATCTTCCGATTACCGCATCCGCAAAGTCCAAAAGATCCTGCTTGGGAAGCGTAAGCGTGGGGATTACCTCATCAAAAATCGTAGCGTTCATGAAGTCACGAATAAGCTTATCTTCCATGGATTCTCTTACGATATTGTTGCCGCAGAGATATGAAGCAAGCACAAAAGAAGTATGCGCGCCGTTAAGAATGCGCACTTTTCTTTGCTTGTAAGGCTTCTGATTGTCTGTATAAATTACGGGAAGTCCTGCCTTTACAAAAGGAAGCTCCTCGCTTAAGTCTTTCTTTGACTCGATAACCCAAAGTGCAAAGGGCTCTGCGGTCACCACAAGTCTGTCTTCGTAACCGAGTTCCTGCCAAATCTCCTCTTCATGTCCGCGGGGATAGCCGGTAACTATACGGTCTACAAGGGTGGAACAGAAGTTGCAAGACTCCTTAACCCAGGTTCTGAAGTCCTCCGGCAATTTCCAGAGGGTGATAAATTCATTGACGCATCTTTCAAGCTCGATACCGTTGTCATCGATAAGTTCCACGGGAAGGATAACAAGGCCTTTGTCGGTCGCTCCCTTAAAAGCATTGAATCTTTCATATAAGAATTTTGTAAGCTTACCGGGATAAGTCTTGGGAGGTTTTGCGTCCAAAGAATCCGTTTCGTCATATACGATGCCCGCTTCGGTGGTATTGGACACGATGTATCTTAAAGTATCAAGGCGAGCATACTCCATAAATCTGTCGTATTCTTCATAAACGCCTACCGTATCCGCTACGGAAGTAACTATTCGATTAATAACCTTGGGCTCACCGTCCACGCGACCGCGAAGGGAAACCGTGTAAATATTGTCCTGCTTCTTAAACTGTTCGAGGCTGCCGAATTCTATGGGCTTGGCAAGAACTATGCTTCCGTCAAAGAGCCCCTTTTCATTACAAATATCAAACATATAATCCACAAAGGCTCTAAGGAAATTGCCCTCGCCAAACTGAAGTACCTTAATGGGGCGCTTCTTAACTTCAACCGATTTTGCGCTTAATTGTTCCATGATTGTCCTCTTTCTTCATTCTTTTGCAAAGTATGCCGCAACAAACACAATTTTATGTAAGTGCTTACATAACGTATAATACTCTACGATACCAGCAAAGTCAACTTGCTTTTTATGCCTCCTTTGGTTATAATCATTGTGAGTTTTGTAAACGCTTACATTTTGTTGATTGAGGCGCACGCATGAGTGACAAGAAAGATAAACTTACAATTTACGACATATCGGAGAAATCCGGTGTTTCCATCGCAACGGTATCAAGAGTTCTTAACGGATACAGCAACGTTAACGAGAAGACCCGCGACAAAGTGCTCGCAGTCATGAATGAAATGGGTTACAAGCCCAATGCTTTTGCCAGAGGCTTAGGTCTCGACAGCATGAAGACCATAGGTATACTCTGTGCCGATTCTTCGGACGCATATCTTGCCAAGGCTGTCTACTACATAGAGGAAGCTTTAAGAGCTGCTCAGTACAACGCACTTCTAATCTGTACCGGCTACAGCTTTGAGGACAAGAAAAACGCTCTCGAGCTGCTCCTTGAGAGAAAAGTGGATGCCGCCATACTTGTCGGTTCTAATTTCGTAAGTTCCAAGGCTTCGGAGAACGCTTATATTAAGGATGCGGCCGCTTCGATTCCCGTAATGCTGCTTAACGCATGTTTCGAGTGCGATAACGTATATTCTCTGTACTGCAATGATTACGCTGCGGTTAAGACTGCGGTGGAGTTTCTTTATACAAAAGGACGTAAGAAAATTTTGTACCTGTACAACTCCAAGTCCTATTCCGGTACTAAGAAGTTAAACGGATTTAGAGACGCGCTTAAGGAGCACGGGACGGATTCTTTGGCCAACTACGCGGTATACGTGCAGGGCGGTCCCGATGATACGGACAATTTCGTTAACATACTCAATAATCTTTGCGAGAACGGACTTGATTTTGACGCAGTCATGGCAAGTGAAGACTATCTTGCCATCGCCGCTTTAAAATATGGTATAAAGAAAGGGATGCGTATCCCCGAGGACCTTGCGGTTATAGGATACAACAACTCATCTCTGTCTACGATTTTTGAGCCGGAACTTACAAGTGTGGACAACAAGCTTAAGCCCTTGTCGGAGCGGCTTGTCAATACCCTGTTAGGCGTTTTGAAAGGCGCCGAAATGCCCGGCAAGACCGAATATTCCGCGGAGCTTATAGAGCGCCGCACCACCTGATTTAACATCTGCCACTACCAAGGAGGATTAACTTATGAACACTTTCATGGATAAGGACTTTATCCTTACCACCAAGACCGCAAGAAAGCTCTTCCACGATTATGCCGAGAAGATGCCCATTCTTGACTATCACTGCCATATCAATCCCGAGGAAATCGCTCACGACAGACACTTTGAGAATATCACTCAGGTATGGCTCGGCGGCGACCATTACAAATGGCGCTTCATGCGTTCCTGCGGTGTCGAAGAGAAATATATTACGGGTGATGCTTCCGACCACGACAAGTTTATCGCCTGGGCCAAGTGCCTCGGCCGTGCCATCGGTAACCCGCTTCACCACTGGAGCCACCTTGAGCTTCAGAGATACTTCGGCTACAACGGTGCCCTCAATGAGAAGACTGCCGAGGAAGTATGGAACCTCTGCAATAAGAAGCTTGCAAGCCCCGACATGTCGGCCCGTAACATCATTAAGAAGTCCGGCGTCACCTTAATCTGCACCACCGACGACCCCGTTGATGCTCTCAATTTCCATGATGAGATTAAGAACGATAAATCATTCGACGTTCAGGTGCTTCCCGCATGGCGTCCCGATAAGGCTATGAATCTTGAGAAGCCCGACTATCTTGAATATATCGACAAGCTTTCAGAGGCTGCCGGCTTTAAGGTCGGTACTTACGAGGAGCTTATAAAGGCTTTGCGTGCGCGTATGGATTATTTTGCCGAGAAAGGCTGCGTGCTCTCCGACCACGGACTCGACTTTGTAATGTACAATCCCGCTTCCCGCGAGGAAATCGCAGGCATCTTCGAGAAGCGTTTAAACGGCTTAACCGTATCTTACGAGGAAGAGCTTAAATTTAAGACCGCTTTCATGCTCGATATGGGCAAGGAATACAAGAAGAAAAACTGGGTAATGCAGCTCCACTACGGCTGTAAGAGAAACAACAACACCAAGATGTTTGACAAGATTGGTCCCGACACAGGCTTTGACTGCATCAAGTCCGAGACTTCGTCCACAGCACTTGCGAACTTCTTGAATGCGCTTAACAATGAGGACGCTCTTCCCAAGACCATTCTTTATTCGCTCAATCCCAATGACAACGAGGCCATCGGCACCATCTTAGGATGCTTCCAGGATTCTACCGCCGTTTCCAAGATTCAGCACGGCTCCGCATGGTGGTTTAACGACCACAAGATCGGTATGGAAAGACAGTTAATGAGCCTTGCAAGCCTTGGTAACCTTTCAGGATTTGTGGGAATGCTTACCGACTCCAGAAGCTTTCTTTCGTACACAAGACACGAGTACTTCAGACGTATTCTTTGTAACTTAATCGGTCAGTGGGTTGAGGACGGCGAGTTCCCCTACGACGAGGATATTCTCCGCGACATCGTTAAGGATATTTCCTACAACAACGCGGTAAGATACTTCGGATTTAACCTCGAGACCAAATAGATAAATATGTGCATTAAGAAACCCGGTGAGAATAATCCCACCGGGTTTCTTTTTATAGTAAATCCTTCTCAATCACTGAGTAAATTACTCTAAGATGTAATCGATTGTGGTTCCGATTGCGCCGGAGCCCTGGATTCCGAAGTATGCGCCGCCACCTGCGTATAAGGTGGAGTTCCATGATTCGGGTGTGATTACATAGTAGTTACCTTCTTCGGCAACCTTCACGCACCAGCTTGAATCGATCTTCACATCGTTCTTGTTAAGCTTAAGCTTCCATCCTTCGATGTTGCTTCCGGTAGTATTAAGAACAGCGAAGTTTACTGTGTAACCGGTTCCCCAGCTGTTAATCTGGTATTCGAACTTAAGGTTCTCGTTGGGCTGAGGCTGAGGTTCGGGTTCAGGTTCAGGTTCGGGTTCGGGCTCGGGTTCAGGTTCGGGCTCGGGATCGGGCTTTACGGGTCCTTTTAAGATAATCCAGGAGTCGAAGTCCACTTCGCCTACCTTGCCTACGAAGCATATATTTTTAGTACCTTCTACACCGTCAAATGCAACATACTTGGTTACGAATTCGCCGTTTGTTGCACTTAACTTAATATTCGCGAGTAATTCTCCTCCGATACCGCCTTCGCGTACTTCTACGATTGCGGCGCCATCGGTTCTGTATGTAAGGCCGATTAACTTAGAGCCTGTAAATACAACGTTCTTAAATTCTACAAGGCATGCGTTCTGAAGATTGTCAACATATGTAACATTGCCTTCTGTCTTAACTTCAGATCTTACCACATTACCGGACTCAGCCTGTACTGCGGTGTAAGGATCGATTGCTACGGGTTCGGGTTCAGGTTCGGGTTCGGGCTCAACTTCTGCCTTAACTACCGACCAGGAGTCGATATCAACTTCGCCCATCTTACCTACGAAGCAAATCTTCTTGGTGCCGGATACGTTAGCAAACTGGAAGCTCTTGGTTATGAACTCACCGTTTGTGGTTCCGATCTTTAATGTGCCGAGTAATTCGCCACCGATACCGTTCTCTCTTACTTCAACCATAGCAGCGCCTGAAGCTCTGTATGTTAAAGTTAATGACTTGGTACCGTCAAATTCTACGTTATCAAATGCTACAAGCTTTCCTGAAGCAAGTCCTGCAACGTATTTAACGTCGCCATCATTCTGAGCCGCTACGCCAACGAGCTGGCCGTCTTCTGCCTGTACGGTAGAGTAAGGATTAAACTTGGTAGGCTGAGGTTCGGGTTCAGGTTCAGGCTCGGGCTCGGGCTGAGGGTCGGGCTTTTCGGGTGCCTTCATAACGATCCAGGAATCGATGTCTGCGGAACCCATCTTGCCAAGGAATGTAATGTCCTTAACGCCTTCTACGTCCACAAATGCAACGTACTTGGTAGCGAACTCGCCGTTGGTATTGGCAAGCTTAACGGAAGCAAGTAAATCACCGCCGATTCCGCCTGCTCTGATTTCAACGATTGAAACCTCACTGGTTCTGTAAGTGATACCTATGGTCTTGGAGCCGTCAAAAGAAACATTCTTGTAAGTAACAAGGCATGCGGGTGCAAGACCGGATACGAATGTAACATCACCTTCAGTCTTAACTTCAGCTCTTACTACGTTGCCGGATTCTGCCTCTACTGTAGAGTAGGGGTTAATCTCAGGCTGCGGTTCGGGCTCGGGCTGCGGTTCGGGTTCAGGTTCAGGTTCGGGTTCGGGATTGGGCTTATTGGGACCTAACTTAGCGGTCCAGTAGTCAAGATCCACGCTTCCTACCTTACCTACGAAATAAATATCATGTTTACCTTCAACATTTGCCATGCTTGAGTAAACTGTCTTAAATTCACCGTTTGTGTTGCTTGCCTTGATAGAACCTAACTTCTCTCCGTCCAAAGCATCAACTCTAACTTCCACAAGGCCTGCGCCGGAAGCTTTATAGCAAGCTCCGATTAATGTCAAGCCTTCTGTAAAATCAACATCTTTAACCATTACATAGTCGCCTGCTTCAATGCCGGCCACATATGTAACGTCACCTTCAGTCACAACTTCAACTCCGGACTTGCCGAAATTAAATTCTGCCTGAACTATACCATAAGGGTTTACCTTAGGTGCTGCATACGACGCCATAGATGGTGTCAACGTCCCTATAACAACAGCAGATGACAGCAAAACCCCACTAAGTGCAGATAAAACTCTCCTATTCTTCATATAACCTCCTTGAATCTTTGCTGCTTTTAGTTGCGTTGTGGTTACTTAAACGTTTAAGTTGGCTCGAGTAACTTCACTTTAACATCACGGAAAACGGTTCACTTCCCATTTATTGCTGTGTACTGCCCACTCATTGCTAAATTCTGAATATTTTGAGAGGTCAATATTGTTTTCTGTTTATATATAATTACACTTTGAGTTGTTCCATTAATGTATCAATAAATGCATATTTAGCGTACCAATTTTCACCCCGCAAACCGCTATTTTTGTGGTGTTGTCGGCACTTTAGCAGACCAAATTATTCTGCCTTTGCTTCTATGGGCGACTGTATATTAATTCAGCGATATATTAATAAAACCACGTGTTATTATTTACCGAATTTTACTTAATCGTTTTCTCTATTTACCTCAAGCATATTTCAAATTTAATTCAAAATTCAGTTTTTGCCTTACAATTTAGGAATTATGGCTCTTGCTATCGACTTATTTGGCTCATTTTCTTTTAATAAATCATTTCACCAAAAAGTATATAATTTTAGTATCAGTTCGTTAAAACACAAAGTTTGGAGGGATACTATGAAACTGATTAAAAATCTCAGAGTCAGATACAAACTGCTCCTTATTGCAGTTCCTTTGATGATTGCGATTATCGTTGCACTGATATGTGCATCAAACAGCGTAAGAAAGGCCGAGACCGAGCTTACCAAGGTCTATTACGACACATTGTATGAAGTTAACAACAAACTTCTTTCGGCCGACAGAGACTATTACCAGGCTTTCGTAGGTGCCACAGGCTACTACGATATCAATCTCACCCCGGCGGTTCTCCCGCCCGATTTACATGAATTGTTAAATCAACAATACATGGATGATTACACCAAGAACAGACAGCAGGTATATGACAACTCAGCCGCAGCCATGGAGATTGTCAAGAAAATCGATTCTCTCTATACCGGCACTGTTGTAGACGATAAGAACTTTAAAACTTCTTACGATGAATTACTTGCCAACCTTGCTATTTGGGAAGCTTCTTACGATGTTAAGAACTTAACCGGTGACTGGTCCGCATTCAACGAAACCTTCGGCACTGCAAGAGACAATCTTGATAAGATGCAGGACATCACCACAGCATGGGCTTTGTCAGAAAAGGCTCGTGTAACCAAAGAAATCAACACCATTATCAATGTGGTATTAGTCATATTTGCAGTAGTTATCGCTGTACTTTTATGCTTCACGATTCTCATTATCCGAAGCATTACAAAGCCTCTTAAAGAAGTATCCACCCAGCTTGGAGAAATTGCCGACGGTAATCTTCTTGTAACACTTCCCGATGATTCCGCAATCGGCCGTGACGAGCTTGGTGACATGCAAAGAAGCACCAAGTACCTTGCCGGCAAATTATCCGACATTATCGGCAAATCCAAGGCCGCAGCCAAAGAAGTTGATAAGCAGAGCGAAGAACTTTCAGGCAGCGCCATCCAGGCCAATGCAACTTCACAGCAGGTTACGGATGCAGTCGGCGAAATCTCCAAGGGTGCCGTATCTCAGGCCGAAAGTATCGAAAAGGCAGCCGGCGACACCGGTACCATGGGCGATAACATCGACGATATCGCAGGCAGCGTAGATGCAATGGATCGTTGCGCAGCCGACATGAAGAACTCCTGCGATAAGGCTATGAACGCTCTTAACACTCTTATCAGGCAGAGTGAAAGCGTTACGGCTTCCGTTAAGGAGATTGGTGACAGTATTACTTCCACCAACAACTCTTCCAAAGAAATTTCACAGTTTACCGAAGCCATTACAGATATCGCTTCCCAGACCAACCTTCTTTCGCTCAATGCTTCTATTGAGGCTGCAAGAGCAGGTGAGGCAGGTCGCGGATTCGCTGTTGTGGCAGACGAAATCAGACAGCTTGCCGATCAGTCCGCTGAGTCCGCAGAAAAGATTAAGGCAGTTGTAGAGAGACTCTTAAACGACTCTCAGTCTTCACTTAACGTACTCGACAGACTTAACACAAGCTTCAGCGAACAGGCAGAACAGCTTGACAGAACACGTTCCGACATGGAAGACATGTCTGAAAGCGTTGAAAACGTTAAGACCACTTCCGACGAGATTAACTCCCGTATTAAGGCCCTTGACAGTGCCAAGAACGGCCTTACTGAGATTATCACGGATCTTTCCGCAATCTCCGAAGAAAACGCAGCTTCCACCGAAGAAACCAACGCTTCCATGGAAGAACTCAACGCAACCTTCACGATTATCTCCGACTCCGCAGAAAAGCTTCAGGGCCTTTCCAAGGATCTCGCAGATACAATCAGTTACTTCAAAAACTGATAGCCTTCCAAGTTTAAAAATAGAAAGGGCTGCTCGCCGATACGGCGGGCAGCTCTTAAATTACGCTTAAATATATTCAGGCTCAGTTAAGTTTAAAGTTACTTACTATCTCGGTAAGATTACTTGCGGTAAATTGCTGATTGGTGGCAAGCTCTGCAACGGAGTCAATAGCGTGTGATACGTTCTCAACCGCTCCCGTAACATCCGCGCTTCTCGATGCGGTATCTTCGGTGCCTTCCGCAATGTTCTGAACCGCAGTGTTGACTTCTTCCATGGTGCGACGGATATTCTCTATCATTTCAGCCATAGTACGTGACAATTCTCCGAACAATCCCGCGTCCTCGCCGTACTGACGGCCGATTTCCGTGAACTTGCTGTAATCGGGTGTAGCCGTCTCATTGACAAAAGCAAGAAGCTTCTCCGAGCTTGCCGTAAGGTCTGCAAAAGCAAGCTGCACGCTGGATGTGGTCTCCTGAATCTTACGAACCGTTGTGGCAGTCTCTGTAGCGAGCTTACTTATCTGCTGAGCTACTACCGCGAATCCTCTTCCCGCATCGCCGGCTCTTGCTGCCTCGATGGAAGCGTTAAGGCTTAAGAGGTCGATTTCATCGGCTATTTCGTTAATCATGTCGGCAAGCTTGGAGATTTCTTTGACCACCATTGCTTTCTCGCGGGCGGCGTTCAATTCGTCTTCGCGTTCCTTGGCTACCTTAATGGCGCTGTCGTGAGCGGCAAGGCTTTCTTTTTGCACTTTGGCGGCTCTCTCGGCTATAACTTTAACTTCTTCGGTGACGCGTGCCGTCTCTTCCGCAAGCTTATTGACTGAATTGTTGACCTCCGTTACCGATGCGGAAACCTCTTCGGTGGCGGCACTTGAGTTCATCATCGCTTCGTTGACATTGGTCATATTGTCCTGAATGCGTCCGAACTCGGCTGAAAGCTCCTGGCTCATGGCACTTAATGTGGTGGATGCCTCATTGATATTGACAGCTTCCTTGGAGATGTTGCCGATAATGCCTTTGTTGTTGCGATACATCTCGTTAAGAGAACGGCTCATCTCGCCGACTTCATCGCCTGACTTAACAGTAAGCTCGTCAACCGTAAAGTCGCCTTCGGCAAGCTCTCCAGCAAAAGCATTAACTTTCTTAACGTTCTTAGCAATGCTGCGGGCAATAATAATTACTACGAGCGCGCTCACTACCATTACGCCGATGCTGATGGGCACCGTAACCGTCGTCATGGCTGTCGATGCAGCGTTGATTTCCTTGTAAGGCATATATACTATAAGCTTCCAGTTTACATTGGGAATAGTGCCGAAATATGCGTATACCTTGCCCATGGAGTCGGTGTACTGAGCAATACCGGCATCCTGGGTAACTACATCGTGTGAAATAGTGTTGATGGGGTCGGTATCGGCCGCAATGTTGAGACCGTTCTGAGCCTTGGTAATGTCGGCTGTGTAAATATATGTACCGTCTGCAGTAACCATGCGAGCCTTGCCGGTCTCGCCGACTTTGATGTTATCAAGCATGTTCGTGATGGTCTTTAAATCTATGTCCACGGTTACGCAGCCTATATATTCGTTCTTGTTGTTATAGATTGCGGCGGCGCAGGTTGCCATTATGGTGCCGGATACCTCATCATAGTAAGGGTCGGTGATAACGGCTGCATTGGTCTTCTGCGCTTTGGCAAGCTTATAATAATCTTGACTGAAGTAGTCATAACTTGCGTTGGAATAGCTCCAGTCTTCTATTGTGTTCTTACCGTCTCTGTACCAGTAGGGGCCGACGTACTGCTCGCCCTTGTATCTGATGTCGCCTTCGTATACCTTAGGCTCGAACCAGATACCGCTTCCTCTGACAAAATCATTCTTGGAGACAAAGTCACCGAAAATTTTCTTGTAGACAAGCATGTCATCGTTTTTGTAAGTGTTGGAAACAAGCACTGCAAGAGTCTCAGCCGAAGATCTTACTGACTGAAGCTTAGCATCGATGCTGTTGATGTTGCCGTTTAACTCGGCACTCATATACTTGTCGGTAGTGTCAAGAAGGGCGTTGGTCGCAAGCTGCCCGCTTAAGAAAGATACCGCATTGATACCTAGGATTACTACCGGAAGAATTCCTAAGAGTAATTTTGCTTTAATACCCGGTCTTTTCTTCTTTTTCATAAAATACTCTCTCCGCTATAAAGTATTTTCCGAAAAAGTCCCCGAGGTTGATTATAGCACAGAGCATCCATTTATGTAAACCTGATATTATGTTTTCTTTTACAATAAAAGAAAGGGCCATCCCCGTGAGGATGACCCGTGTAGTCAATATGGTTTATTCTTACATCTTGTCCATCTGAACTGCGGTGTTAAGAGCAACTTCCATCATCTGTGTGAAGGAGGTCTGACGCTCCTCGGCTGTGGTAGCCTCGCCGGTCATGATGTTGTCGGAGATTGTAAGGATTGCAAGTGCACGCTTCTTAGCCTTAATAGCGTTCATGTAGAGGGCTGCTGCCTCCATTTCAACCGCCATGGCACCCATGGAAGCCCAACGGTCGTTAACGGTAGGATCTGCATCATAGAAGGTGTCGGACGATACTACGTTACCTACGTGATATCTGACCTTGAGGTTGTCAGCCTCGGCGATTGCGGTCTTAAGAAGTGTGTAATCTGCGGTGCATGCAAGTGTACCGGGGAGGTTAAACTGACGAGCATAGTCGGAATTGGTGCAAGCGCCCATGCCGAATACGATGTCACGAATCTTAATGTCCTTGGAAAGAGAACCTGCGGAACCGATTCTGATGATATTCTCTACGCCAAAGAAATTGAAAAGCTCATAGCTGTAGATACCGATGGAAGGCATACCCATGCCGCTTGCCATAACGGTAACCTTGGTGCCCTTGTAGGTACCGGTGTAGCCCTGAACGCCACGTACATTATTAACAAGTACGGGATTTTCAAGGAAATTCTCTGCAATGAATTTAGATCTTAAGGGATCGCCGGGCATAAGTACCGTCTTGGCGAAGTCCTCGGGTTTGGCATTGATGTGAGGTGTCGGATAATTGGCCATATTATACTCCTTTATTTCTCTTTATTTTTATTATATTCCTCCATTACCGTCTTATCGAAGGTGTCTGATAACACTTCGAATACTTCCAGTAAATCGGGATTATATGCTTTGTACTCGGCTTCCTGAATCTTACGCATTACGCTCTTGTGGGGCTTAACGGTGCCGTCTTTGAGGAAGCGGATTTCATCGTATCTGTGGCACAGGCTTACTACCTGAGCACAAATCGGTATCTCATCGCCCACAACGCCTATGGGGTAGCCCTTGCCGTCGTACTGCTCGTACATGTAGCGGGCAATCTCGTAAGCGTACTTGCGCTCGAGCTGGTGAGTGGAATTGACAAACATAAGATTAATAAGCTCGGAACCCGCGATGGGGCGCTTCTTAATCTGTACCATCGCTCTGCCGGCGGAAGCTCTGTGTCCGTCGAAAAGCGAGTCGGGAATGATGACGTTGCCGATATCGTGAAGAAGTGTCGCGTCGGAAATCGCTTTGTTGATGCTCTTGGAAAGACCGTACTTGGGGTATCTTTCCATGAGACCGTCAAGGAGAAGCTCCGTACCCACCCTGATACGGCCGCTGTGAGCCTCATTACCGGGCAGAAGCTTATTCATAAGACTCTTTATATTATCTTCCCATTTGACGCGCCTTAACGCCTTAGCGGCCTTCTTAAGTGCCTCATACTGATTGGTAAAATAAACCGATTTCTCTTCAATGATGCTCTCAAGACTGGTCTCAAGCTTACAGATCTGCACAAGATTATCGACAATCTTACGTATCTCTGCTGCCCTGAAGGGCTTATAGACTATGTCAACGGCGTGGTTTTTCTTGGCCTGAACTAAGACATCGGCGGACTTGTCGGATGTGGTAACCACTACGGGAATCTTGTTGTTAAGACCCGTTTCCTGCAGGTACTCCATTACTCCGAAGCCGTCAAGCTTGGGCATGTGAATATCAAGAATGATAAGAGCAATTTCAGTCTCCTCGGCCTGAATGCAAAAAACAGCCTGATGACCGTTCTCGGCCTCAAGAATCCTGTACTTGTCCTTGAGAATTTCCCTTAGAATCGCTCTGTTGATTTCTTCGTCCTCCGCTATAAGTACAGCGGGTTTGTTATCTTTGGCGGCAGACAATTCTTCATCCCCCTTAAAGGTGTTTGTATTAATATTTTAGTAGATTTTAGCAACGATTTCAACTGTTTAGACAGTTAAAGCGTAACGGTAATCGATTTCGAATTGCATAGGAATGGCTCGCGATGTTTCCCACCGCGAGCCTGTTTTCTTTTGTCTTAAACGTTGAAGAAATCAAGGTCTTCGCTGAGTTCTGCGGAGAGTCTCTTTAATTCCTGAGCGGTCTTGGCAAGCTGTACCGTTGATTCGTTAAGGTCGTGCATCGCTTCACTGGTGGTCTCGGCCGATGCGGCGTTCTCTTCCGAGATTGCGGAAAGATTGGTCATAAGATCAACAAGCTGTTCGCCCGCACTGCCCGATGCTTCCGCCTGTTTAAGTACTCCTCGAACAGCATCTTCTGTATATCTGATACCGTCGCTGACTCCGTCGAACTTCTCTCTGGTCTCGTCCACCTTAACCTTCTGGTCCTCAATCATGGCGGTTACTTCATTGATGGTCTCAACCGTCTGCTTGGACTCTTCGGAAAGGTTCGTAATGATTCCCGCAATGATGTTGGTAGACTCGTTGGTCTGCTCGGCAAGCTTGGAAATCTCACCTGCAACTACTGCGAATCCCTTACCCATTTCGCCGGCTCTTGCCGCCTCAATCGACGCATTAAGCGAAAGAAGGTTAGTCTGCTCTGCGATGGAAGATATCAGTTCTACAGCTTCCGAAATCTTCTTAACCGATTCGTCGGTCTTGCGAACCTGATCCGCTATGCCCGAGAATGCGGCCGTCGTCTTGTCGCTTGATGCTGTAAGCGAAGTCATGATGCCTGTCGCTTCGCTTTCTTTTTCACTCATCTCCTTGGAAGTGCCGGAAAGAGTGGATACGCTTTCGATAATGTCGTTGATGTTACCGCGCATGTTAAGAATCTTGTGCGAAGAATTTTCTATGTCACGTGCCTGCTCGGCTGCGCCCTTGGTAATCTCGCCGACGGTTGTATTGATTTCACCCGCTACGTCTCTTGTCTTGTTGGCACTTTCTTCAAGGAGTGCGCCGGACTCTGAAAGCACTTTTGTCACGTCTTTAAGCTTCACGATGGTGCCTTCGAGATTGTCCATGAATCCGTTAAGGCTTCGTGAGAACTCTGCAAATTCGTCTTTACCGCTGTCGTCCGCTCTTACGGATACATTACCTTCGGCAATCTTTCCAAGGGCCTCGTCGAAGGAGCTAACGCTCTTGGTGATACTGCGACCCACAATTACAACCATAATCGCAAGGATTACTATGGACACTACAAGCACTGCCAGGATGATGGCCGAAACGCTCTTCTTAACCGCTTCCATGTTGGCTGTTGCCGCGCTCTGAACCTTGGCGCAGGTCTCTGAAATGGCGGCATTAATGGACGCGTTATCCGCTTTAATTGCAAGGGTTTTTAAGTCTTCTTCTTTTAACTTGTCAAAGAGGGCTTTCTTGGCCTGAAGCTTGGCAAGTGAATCTTCAGCCAAAGAAGGGTCTGTTGTATACTTGGGTATTCTGCTTTCGATTTCTGCAAAAAGCGCTTCTATCGCTGCAATATTACTTGTTACGTCCTTTCCTTCCACTACAAGTTTGCTGTATTCTTTGAACATAGTGTCAAGGTCCGTTAACGCGCCGGAGAAGCTGTAAAGGCCGGAAATGAAACCGCCGTATTTGTATTCGTAAGTGATACCGTCGGTAGGTTCAAAGTAAATTTCGTAATGCAAAACAGGATACTTTTCAAGATCATAATCCTCAATCGGAACACCTACGGAAACTTCTTCCCAGCCCTGATTGTCGGCGTTAAACTTACCTGTAACCTTAATTGCGGGTACTCCGTTAAACTCAGATATTTCTGCCGACGCAAGTCCGTCACCCGACTTTGAAAGCGAAGGTCTGGTGGTAAGGTCGATAGGACATTCTTCATTTTCGTTCATAAGAACTATGTTTGTAACGTAATAATTCTTATTGTAAGTAAGTGTACCACCTACACGGAAGCCTACAGTGTTTCTTTTGCCGACAGCGGGAAGCTCTCTTTCGTAGATTACTTTAACGTATTCTGCACCGCCGATTTCAACCTTCTCGCCTACCCACATTGCGGTGTCGATCCACTTTATTTCTACCCAGTCGTTGTTGTTGACAAGGACTTTAAAGCTGTCGCTTAACTCGGTGCTGGCATCCATAAACTGCTTGTAAACGCCTGAGTTCACGTCATAACCACGGTTGTTGTGGATATTCAAAATCTCTGCATAGTTGGCGCTGCCTTTGTTTATGTTCTCAATTATTGAGTTGATGGAAGCGCTGTAGGACGCATCGGCAATAGACTTAAGCTTATTGGCATTCGTGTTCATGCCGCTTAAGTTATCGATGGTCGTGTCGATATAGCTTTTTTCTACGTAATACTGGTATAGAGCGTCGTTGGCAAGGTTTTCTGCCTGCTTAACGCTGATTTCATCTACCAGTGCCACAATTTCACTGTTCTTGGAATTTCTGGAAATTGAAGTGATTCCTACGACTCCTATGATAAGAGCGGCGATTACGCCGAGGACTCCGGTAAGTATGAACTTACCTTTTACGGAACCGAAAAATGAGCTTTTCTTGTTATTCATTATTTTCCCCCTCTGTTTGGCAGGTTTGTTTGATTAATGTGCCTAAATCAGGTTAAGGATAACATTCGGCAATTAAAATATTGATAACAATTAAACTGTACGTCTAGGTACCGCTGTCACCGCGCTGCCAAAGAAAGCCACACAAACAAAAAGACCCGCGCACCGCTCAGTGCACAGGTCTTAACTATTCTCTTATTCCCAGACGATAATCGGTACATCGTCTTCCATGTTGTTGTAAACTGTCTCGGCAGTTGCAAGTCTCAAATTGACGCAGCCGTGAGAGCCGTTACCGTAGCGGTTATCGCCGCCGAACTCTTCCTCGGTACGCCAGGTAGCATCGTGAAGTCCGATACCGCCGTCAAAAGGCATCCAGAAGTATACGAAATCTTCCCATGTGGGGCCTTTTAATACTCTGTTGGTGGTCTTGTATGTGAGTCTGAAAGTACCTACATTGGTATGACACTCGGGATCGCCTACCATACCGGTGGTGCAGTCGTCGGAAACAATCAGCTGACCGTCCTTGTACATCCAGATACGCTGGTCGCGAAGACTGACCTCAACGTATGTATTGGATATCTCATCGTCAGCAGGTCTCTGGCCCTGAACCTTGTAAGCAGCTTCAGTCTTAACAGTAGACTTGTCGGAAGCAAGTGCTTTCTTAATCTTACCTGCAGTTCCCGCATCATCGATGAGCCATCCGTAGTTGCCTCCGGGAATCATAATCGATTCGCCCGTCGAAGTGGTGAAAGGTCTGCTGTCACCGTATGTATTGAAACGTCCGCAGACTTTCTTAACATATGCCTGCATTGCATCGTCGGAAAGGCCGTCCTCCGCATCAACATCAATAAAGGTTCTGATGTCTTCATTGTCTATCGTGATGCCCATGCCGCAGAGCGAAAGCTCAACGGTTTTGTCGAGGTAGTTCTCAATGGTTGCTTTCTTTTGCAGGAAAGCTTCGTCATCGGCGGTTACCTCAGGCAGAATGTAGTCTTCTCTTACAAAAGAAAGTGTGTCGGCGCCCTCAAGTATAGCTTCCGAAAGCTTGTCCTTAAATACGTCTTCTTTGAAGATGTTGCCGTATACTTCCTCAACGATATCTACCTTGCCGGACTTGATGTCGTATGTAAGTGCCGCGTCGCTTGAAGGAACCAAAAGTTCCTCGTTAACAACCGAAATGCCCGTAAGGTCGGCCTTGGCAAGGTCGATGTCCTTAGTGATGTCGTAGCTTAATGCATTAACGTAGGTCTTCTCCGCAAATTGCTCCTCGGTCATGTTGCGGGTGTCAAAAGAAGCATTTATGAAAGCCTTAAGGTTGGAAAAATCAATGTTTAAGTTCTTGTAGGGTAATGTGTCCACGGTATCGTTCCATGGATTGGTAATGGTGAGGGTCTTGCTTTCGAACTCGTCTGTAAGCTTCTGTAAAGCTCCGGCGCTGTCAAGGCCGGCTACATCAATACCGTTAACAGTGGTGCCTTCGTAAAATCCTGTATTCGATTCAAGGAAATCTTCATATGCCACGTCAAGATTATGACGGGATATGCTCTCCGTAATCCGCTTAATTGCCCCGGGTGCCATGCAGATAAGGCATATAACCGCCGCGCCCGCAAGGGTAATGATTATGTGTTTCTTATTCATGAATAAATCTCCGATTGCACACAATACGTGCCATCAACGAGTGTAGCAAAAATATGGCAAAAGTCAATGTAATTAAGCCAAAAATAAGACTTTCTTTCGTTTTGGTTTCTGTTACTTTTGAATAACGGCAGCTAGACTGCCTCTTGCTCCGTTTGAGTACCTGTGGGAGTAATAAAGCTCGGGGTGACACATTGTGCAGCCGCCTGTAAGCTCTATGTTGTCGGGCTTAAGGCCTAACTGAATCAGGCGCTCACGTACCACGCCGCGAAGGTCGAGCATGTACTTGCCGTTTTCTTTGGCAGTGATGTGGGCGGTGGCGGGGTTGTTAAGAAGCTTCTGTACCGCCTCTATGACCTCGGGGCCCACTTCAAAGCAGCATGCGTCAATTGCTGGGCCGATGGCTGCGTGAATGTCCGCGGGGTCGGAGTTAAGCTCTTTAAAACGGGCTATGGCGTTGCCCTCTATGTCAGCGACGGTGCTGCGCCATCCGCAGTGAACAGCACCTACCACTCCCGCCTTCTCATCCTGCAAAAGAAGGGGCACGCAATCCGCCGTAAATATCGCAAGGGGAAGGTTCGGCTCATTGGTCACGTAGCCGTCAGCCTCTATGAGCTCGCCGGGGCCGTATGCGGGGCGTGCGTCGGCGTGTGTGGCAATGTGTACGTTGTTGCCGTGTACCTGGGCACCACAGACGAATTCGCGGGCTGTAATGCCGGTGGCTTCAAGGAAGCGACGCCAGTTTTCTTTGACCCTGTTGATGTCGTCACCTCGGTTCATGCCAAGGTTCAAGGTTGCGTATACATCGTCGCTTACGCCGCCTACCCTGGTGGAAAAGCCGTGGGGGGCTGTTAGCTTGGTTGAAGTGTGAATCTTCACAGGCTCCGTGTCGTCCTTAAACTCTGTGAGGACGTCGTTCTCATAGCGAACGGTCATGTTTAAGTTGCGAGCGCCTTTAAGCAGGGGCTCGATGAAGAAGTGGTCGCCTTCCCATGTAGGAAGATCAAGTACCTTGTCGGCATCCACCCAGAGAAGCTCGCCCTCGGGACAATCATTGAGAAGCTCGCCCGTAAAGTCTGTGCCCTTAAACAAGTACATGTCCTGGTCTCCACCTGCATTATCGTAGAACTTGATTACGCCCGCGAGATAGTACTCCGTAAGCGTAAGACCTGTCTCCTCGTACACTTCTCTTACAAGGCACTCCTCGGCGGTCTCACCGGGCTCGAACTTACCGCCCACTCCGATCCATTTGTCGTGATTTATATCGTTTTTCTTTTTCACTCTGTGCAAAAGAAGGTATTTACCGTTTTTCTCTATATAACAAAGGGTTGTGCTAAGCATCTGCGTCTCCGAATGTAATAATTTCTTTAATTCCAAGCAGACAGCATTATATCAAGAAACGTAAACAAATGCAAAAATCCCGGGGCTCTTCGCCCCGGGAAAATATTGCTGTGTCCTTATTTTCTCGCGTTTTTCTTACCTGACTTTTCTACATACATTTTCTCGTCAGCTTTATTAATGCAGGCAACGATTCCTTCCATAGGATCGAATTTTTCATACCCTATGCTGGCCGAGAGTTCATACTCTTTATTTCTGACAGTATTGAATTTCGTAATCTTGCCTCTTATGTATTTGCAAATTTTCTTCGTATCATCTTCATTGCCCAGAACAATTATCAGGAACTCATCACCGCCGGTTCGTGCGGCTCCGACCCTATCGTTCTGAACGCTCTTTAGGTACTTACTCAGTTCCTTGATAGCCACATCGCCTTCCGCATGACCGAAATTGTCGTTAATATACTTAAGGCCGTCCATGTCTACGCTTACGACATGAAGTCCATGCTCATCAATCTTGTCGAGAGCCTTCTGAATGTAGAGATCCAATCCTCTCCTGTTCATAAGGCCGGTAAGGCTGTCCATATTGCTTTCTTCTCGGTACCTTAAGAGCTCTTTATTCTTTTCGTACATCTTAATTTTGTCAAGATAGTTGGACAGTGCGCTGGACCACAGAATGAATCCTTCTTTCAATCTGCTCATGTCTTCAAAAGTAAGTGCCAGGTAGCCCATGCAGTGACCTCTGAAATGAAGCGGGAATATCGAAAGAAGTGATATCTTATCCTTATACCTATCCGGAAGGATTTCCACCCTGTCAAAGCGTTCATCGCATTTCACATACCCGTCTGCTTTGGAGAATATGGCAACGAGCCGCATCTTTTCGGTGTAATCTCCCAAATTGGCTACGTCCTCATCCGCTCGGTCTTCACACAGGCACACGTACATCTCCTTGTGCCCGAAAGTCTTTGAGTACAAAAAAGCCTCGTTCAAAACGTCTTCGACCGTCTCACAGTTTTCAAGTGCCCCGCTTAGAGCAAGCTGTGTATGTACGGAGTCCTTAAGATAATTAAGGCCCTCATACGCTCTTTCATTAATCTTCTGCTTGTATTCCGAGTGACATCCGCATGTTCCTTCCATTATTGGCAGTGCCGATACGGAAACAGTTCGCGGAACTTTCTTTTTACTCAATATGTCGGTCAGCATTTTGACGGCCTTGCGGGCGAGCTCTTCTACCGGTACTTCCGCGGATGCCAGTCGCTTGTCGAGAAGTTGACCCTCGACTATGTTGTCATAGCCGGAAAGCTTTATATCTTCGGGTATTGCCACGCCACGTTCCGAAAGCTCTCTGTACAAAGAAAGTGCCATATAGTCATTGGCGCATACTATTGCCTCCGGTTGGTCCTTGTCTTCCGCAAACCACTCAAGACATTGCTTGGCCTTTGTAGTCCAGTAATTGCCATGGTAGATCATGCTTTTTCTTACGGGAAGGCCGTGGCGTTTCATGGCGTTCTTATATGCATCGAGACGGATTTTGGCATCTTTCATTCCTTGTGTGCCGGACATGTAGAAAATCTTTTTAAGCCCGTGCTTCACAATAAAGTGTTCCACTATTTGTTCCATGGATACGGAATCGTCCACCAAGACATTGTAGTACTCTTCTTTTTCCGCACGGATGCAAACTATCGGACAGGAACACTCTTGCTGGATCTTCTCATGAAGTTCCTCATACATTCCGTCAACAGTAAGTGTATCCGGTGCTATTATTACTCCGTCATATCTTTCAAGATTGGGGATGGTTATGACATTTATCTCACCTCGGGTATGAAGATAGTTAGTGGCATAGACACCATAATTGGTAAAGATATCTATCTTAACTCCATATTCTGCTACAGCTTCTTTGATTCCTTCATACAGTCGTGACTGATAGTCCATGAATAATTCACCGACAAACAAAGCCAACCGTTTTTGCATATAAGCCTCCGCTCGTGCTTTATTCTGTAACTTTTATCATACTTTTGTCACAATAACCGCAAATTAATCATAAGAAATCTGTTTATTTCTTGACAATAATATAATATTATAATAATAGGGTTAGGATAATCTGTTTCGATATGCTTACAGAAATTATAAAAAGTGCTTAAGCGATTAACCCGGAGGAGGATTACAGAAATGTATCAGGATATTTTCATTTACCGATGCAGTAAGAACACCTCCATAAGTGAACTTGAAGGGCTCTTCGATAGATTGGGCAACTCTGTCAATGTGCGTGTGCGTGATATTTCTCACGGTGCTTTTGACGAGCGTGCCAATGTCTTCAGTTCGATTATCGCGGCGCTTCATAAACGTGATGCTTATCACGATGAAACGCCTCTTTTGACTGTTCTTAAAACTTCTGATGTTGAATATTTCCTTCTTTTGTCCATAAATGCTATGTTGCCTGACGATGAGGTCGAATCGATTCTCGCCAAGGTATTTCGTAGCAACAACCACGAAACTCTGCGGCTTTTGGGCGGTTCGCCGCACTCCAAGGAAGAAAGTGAAAAGTACTGGGCCGGAATCCTCGAGGACGAAGAAGTGCTTCCCGTGGGAATGGTGGCAAATGCAAGGTGCACCAAGGAGCGTATGGAAGAGGTTCTCACCGTCAGCCCGGACATTACAGGTGCGTTAAGAAATCCTGCCAACAGCAACATTAATTTGTCGTCACTCTGCGCTACTATTTGGGGCTCCATTGCCTGCAAATATTTCGAGTCTGAAAGTCTTTTGATTGAGTCTAAACACGAAAACGGTAAGCTTTTCAGAATTCCGCTCAGGGTTGATACTACCTCCAAATTTATTGACTCGTATGCTTTTACCGAGATGCAGTTCAGAAATGCTCTCGATTATGATAATTTATTCTTTGATGAACTGGAAACGGCTACGTCCTGCGATTTTTCGTCTTCCATGGCTTTCTCCGTGGGATTTTATAATCGCTATCGATACGCGCCGCTTCTTCGTACGCTGCACGCCGGAATTCCTTACAAGTTAAGGCACTTGGAGAGTTCCGATATGCCTATGCGTATCTATTGTCATTACTCTGATACCATAATGCGTATCAGGTACAATTACGATGTGGGAATTGTTAAGAGTGCAGGCATCTTCTCACTTCACAAAGCGTTTTCTGAGACGCTTGAACGCTTTCTTTCGTCCAGCAGAGATGTTAATGTCAACAAGATTGTGCTACGTCCCGACAAAGAAAGTCCGTTGCAGCGCAGCACGGATTATATCAGCTCGACATTGGCCAAAAGCGAGATGTTCAAATTGTACAATCCCAAGGATCTTGAGAAGTTCAGCTCGAACTGCTCTCGTGTATGGAAGTTCTCGGAAGAAACCATTCTTGAGGATGGAAAGCTCGCAGATGCGTTATACATGCTTACTTCGGGTAAGATTGTGGTTGAAACTGTGGGCAAGGACAGAAATGTTAAGATTATTCACGTATTAAGGCCCGGCAACATATTCGGTATAGAGTGTCTGCTTAACGATCCTACCGTAGACTTTACTTACAGAGCTGTTACAGAAATGGTAGAACTTATAAAGATTCCCAAGAATCTGCTTAAAGATGAGTTGACGCTTCATCCTAAGTTAAACACCATCATAATGAATATTCAGAGCAATCAGCTTAACAAGCTGGCCAAGCTTCTGGCTACCAAAGATGTAAATTCATAGAAATAAAAAAGACAGTCGATTGACTGTCTTTTTAAATGCACGTGGCCGGACTTGAACCGGCACGGTGTTGCCACCGAGGGATTTTAAGTCCCTTGCGTCTGCCTATTCCGCCACACGTGCACAAGTGGGGCCTATAGGGCTCGAACCTATGACCCTCTGCTTGTAAGGCAGATGCTCTCCCAGCTGAGCTAAGACCCCATTAGGAATCACAAGTCGGTAGTTGCGACTTGTGATAAAAAGCTGAAGCTTTAATCAGCTTTTTACGCGGAGCGTTCCGCTGTCATTGAGGTTCTGTCGAAATGACAGTAGTTTAATCTTGCGTGTACTCTACCGCGATCATGAGTTGGTATTAAATTTGTGTAGCAAAAACGACCCCGGCGGGACTCGAACCCGCGACCTCCGCCGTGACAGGGCGGCGCTCTAACCAACTGAGCCACGAGGCCAGGAAAAATCTTACTTCTGTCCAAAAGATGATTAGCTTTAGAATCATCTTTTAGAAGTTAGACCCGTAGGGGCCGGAGGCTTTTTCTCGTTTTGGTATTGTCAAAACGAGCCCATATCAAGTCTCTATCCCTAAAACGGTATCCTAAACGAGCTTCAAACAAATAATAAAATAAGTGGACCTTCGGGGACTCGAACCCAGGACCGACCGGTTATGAGCCGGTTGCTCTAACCAACTGAGCTAAAGGTCCGCAAACCCTTTCGGGTACGCCTCGGAATCTTTGATTCCGAAAATAAATAAAGCGCAAGATTGTACTACCGTTGTTCGAAAGAACCTCAGCAACGGCGGAACGCTCCGCGCAAAAACTCAGTTAAACTCTGAGTTTTCGTCATCGATTGAAAGTACCAATCGATGATTCCTAAGAGCCGATGAACGGACTCGAACCGTTAACCTGCTGATTACAAATCAGCTGCTCTGCCATTGAGCCACATCGGCATTTAAAAGCTACCTTGTAATTAAAGCATTTCTTGAGTAATTTGTCAACGATTATGTTAACAAATTTTAATGCACAATCGCTGTTCAAAATACCTTAGCAACAGCGCTATGCTAATGACTCCGACGAGAATCGAACTCGTGTTACCGCCGTGAAAGGGCGATGTCTTAACCGCTTGACCACGGAGCCATAAAGACTCTTGCTTCTGTCCAAAAATCGATTAGCTTTAAAATCGATTTTTAGAAGCTAGACCCGTAGGGGACGAAGTCGTCTTCTCGCTTTGGTCTTTCACAAAGCGAGTTGTATGACACAATAAAAGTCCACCACTCAATAATACTTTTACCCAAAGGGTAAAAATAAACTCCCCGAGTAGGGTTTGAACCTACGACCCTCCGGTTAACAGCCGGATGCTCTACCGCTGAGCTATCGAGGAATAATAAAACCAGTATTCAATATACCTTGACTACCTAATACAAAACAGAAGAACTTTCAATCCTAGGATAACTATCACCTTCAAGTGAAGCTCTCGACCTATTAGTAACCATCAGCTGAGTACATTACTGCACTTACACCTTGGCCCTATCTACCTCGTCGTCTTCAAGGGGTCTTACGTATTACTACAGGGATATCTCATCTTGAGGGGGGCTTCACGCTTAGATGCCTTCAGCGTTTATCCCTGCCGGACACGGCTACTCAGCTATGGGATTGGTTCCCAACTGATGCACCGGCGGTCCGTCCACCCCGGTCCTCTCGTACTAAGGGCAGCTCCTCTCAAATATCCTTCGCCTACGCCGGATAGGGACCGAACTGTCTCACGACGTTCTGAACCCAGCTCGCGTACCGCTTTAATGGGCGA
>JAEEGK010002539.1_pt1 | contig 45753 bp, 40 predicted proteins | sample 8958771 | NCBI WGS metagenome assembly JAEEGK01 (sample SAMN16246547, study PRJNA631951) | gut metagenome | biome: gut microbiome; feature: rumen; material: SC-attached | host: Bos | place: Iran: Karaj | collected 2018-10 | reverse complement strand
TTTGTTTTTAATTTGTTATATTATGTTTACAGAAAAAACAAACGTCACAAAAAATGTTAAAAGGAGATTAAAAAATGAAAAACAACAAAGGTTTCTCTTTAGTAGAACTTATCATCGTTATTGCTATCATGGCAATCCTCGTTGGTGTTATGGCACCTCAGCTTATTAAGTACATCGAGAAGACAAACGTTTCTTCCGATACACAGCTTTGTGATTCTGTTAAGACAGCTGTTACAACAGCTATGATGGATCCTTCAGTTATCAATGCTACTAACTCAGGTCTTCCTTCAGCTAACACAGATTACACTGATGTTCCTACAGCTGGTTCAGCTTTCGCTTCTGCATTCTTTGAAATTATGGGCAAGGACAACATTGGCCAGGTTAACGCAGGTCTTAAGTCTTGGAACTCAGGTACAGCTCAGGTTACATTCAGAGTTGTTGGTTCTAACTCAGTTCATGTTTGGATTGCAGGTTCTGATAAAGATGGTAAGAAGGGTGCTGGTTCAGGCTACGCTAACGATGCAGCTCACTGGATTTATGTAGACTAATTTATTAGAATAACATTTTTAACAAGGCCTTATTTAAGGCCTTGTTTTTTTGTTAATAATGTTTTGTATGTGGTAACATAATATTCTTTTTTTGTATATATTAAGGACAATTATTAGTAAATCTGATATAATAATCAAGTAAAAAAATGTAATTTCTGGGGAATAAATGAAAAATATAACATATTTGTATTCTTTAATATTTATTATATTTGTTCAGGTTATTTACCTGTCTCTTATTTTTTCATTTGGAAAAGAAGGTTACCACTCGGATGAAATATATAATTATGGATTTGCCAACAGTTATTATATGAAGGATCTTGATAATTCTAAATCTGAAGATTCTATTTTCCAAAAATGGAACAGTTCCCAATTGTTTAAAGATTATGTTACGGTAGATGAAAATCATCGTTTTGCATTTGATGCAGTTATAAAAAACTGTAATATGGATTATAATCCTCCATTTCAGTTCATGCTTCTTCATGCCATATGTTCTTTATTTCCCGGAGTTTTTTCTTGGTATTTCTGCTTTATCATTAATATAATATCCTTTGTTATTTCTCAAATATTTATTTTTTTGCTCTCTAAAAGTTTAACGAAAAGCAATATTGTGGGAATATGTTCTGTAATTCTATATGGATTTTGTGTTGGTGGCATGGATATAGCTATTTTTATGAGAATATATGGATTAGGTACGATGTTCATCGTCTTATTTATGTATTTTTCTCATAAAATTTATAATGGAGTTTTCAAAGATACTAAAACTTTAGTTTACTGTTATATCTTTTGCTTTATTTCATTGTTCTTAGGCGCATATTCAATGCATGTGTTTATTATACCTGCATTTTTTATTACATTAAGCTATTGCTTGTATTATTTGTTTTCAAAACATATTAAACAATTCTTCATATATGGGTTTACCTGCTTGGGAGCTGTAGCTTTATCATGTGTATTATATCCTAAAACCTTTGAAAATTTAGGTATTAACATTTCCCATTCAGGAGTTTCTTCGTCCGATGTTTCTTATTCTTTGATAAAATATCCTTTACCTATGCAATTGAGATTGTATGCATATCAGTTTACGAGAGATTTATTTGGTATTCATATTGATCCGCTTCCTAATCCGTATTTTGAATACTTTCTTATTGGCCTATTTTGTTTTATAGTACTTGCAATCCCGATTTGCTTTGTAATAAGAAAAGAAAAATGGTTTAGGAGTGCTATTTTAAATATTAAAAATAGATTTTTGTCTGTTTTTAAAAAAATAAAACAATTTAATGTATCTATTTTGGCGTTATTGATTTCGTTTTTATCTGTTTGGTTTTTTGCTGCATGGAAAACCAGTTGGTATTTGATGAAAGTTTGCGCAAACAGATATTTATTTGTAGCCTACCCTCTGGCAGTCGTTTTTAGTGTTGTAATAGGATATTATATTTTTAGATTTCTTTTTAATAAAAAGATTTCTTTAATAATTCTTATTGTTCTTTCTTGCTCACTTTCTTTTCTATCGCATTGTGAGTCACAAAGTCATGCTTTTCTGTTTGAACATTATACCGAAGGTGTTACTTTTGATGAGTTTGAAGATAATTCTAACAGCGTTTTGTTGTTAAGTTCTCCCTGGACAATTGTTTTCTTTGCTCCAAAGTTGCATAATACAAATTCATTTTTTGCTACCGATATGGAGACATATAAGAACAATTATTATTTTGAAGAAATTGATAATAAACAACCATATTATGTTATACTTGATTTGACTTATATACTTAAACGTGAGTTGGATGCCAATGATCCTGAAGATCAAAATATTTTAGATATTTATAAAGATTCTGCAGACTTATTTACACTGGAATCGAAAGTAACGGAGTTCTTTGAAGCTGAAAGTAATGTTGATTATTTAGAGCTTATTGGAACTGATGAGATAATGCATAGGACTTATCATATATATAAAGTACATTTTAAATGAATCGGATAGATGAAATAATAAATTTAACTAAAGAATATAAAGTAATTACATTTGATGTTTTTGACACTTTGATAATTCGGGATGTAAAAAAACCTACAGATATTTTTAAATTTAGTTATGGCTTTTTGGGTAGATATATAAGGGTATTAGCTGAGATTATATCTCGTAAAATTTCAAAAACCGGCGAAGTGACTTTAAAAGATATACAAAAGTTTTTTCCATTCAATATAGAGAGAGAATTATCTTTTGAATTTAAATTTTGTAGAGCCAATCCACAAATATATGATTTATATCGGAAGTTAATAGATGACGGGAAAACAATATATGCTATATCTGATATGTACTTGGATTCCCTAACTATTAGCAATATTTTAAAAAATAATGGATATGACATTCCAGTCATCGTTTCTAGTGAAGAAGGGAAAAGTAAGAAGACAGGAGATTTATTTAGTGCATTTTTAGATAAACATAATTATTCTAACGATGAAGTTTTGCATATAGGTGATAATTATGATTCTGATGTTGCTGGGGCAAATAAGGCCGGAATAAAATCTATTCACATTGCAAAACATAAAAACGAATTATCTTATACTTCGATTAGAAATTATAATACAGAATTAGCTTGTTTTATTAACCATGGGCTTAACAATTTGGCAGATCCAGTAGAAAAAATCGGATATGAAATTGTAGGACCAATCATTCTTTCCTTTTGCCAATGGATTCATAAAAAATATCTTGAAGAAAAATTTGATTGTTTATATTTTCTTGCAAGAGATATGCAATTTACATTTGATGTTTATAAAGATATTTATAAGGAAGATAATATAAAATATCTTTATGTATCGAGAAAATCATTTTTGTTTTCAAGAGAGCATCCTGAGGAGATGATTAAATATCTAAAAAAAGAAGGTTGTTTTGGCAATGCTGCAATAGTTGATACCGGATGGCTTGGAAATGCTCAGGTTGAAATAGAGAAATATTCCAAGATGATTGATGATAAATCAGATATTGGCGGTTTATATTTAGGAATCAAACTGACTTCTAAGTTAATTAAACGATCAAATAGAAGTTATTGCGGATTATTTCCTGATTGTTTTGGTCAATTCCAATGTGAGTTATTTCCTCCTTTTATGGAAACTCTTATTGGTTCGAACGATAAACAGGTAATAATGTATGAAAATGGTAATCCTATTTTTGATAGGGAAGAGAATAGAGATAAAACAAATTCTATAAAGAGCGGTGCTCGAAGATTTATTTCCGATTGGTGCTCTTATAAAGAAAATAAGCCCATAGATGGAAAAATCGCAAGAAAAGCCTTCATTAAAATGTTTAGATATCCTAAAGATGAACATATATCTCTTATAGGGAATTTGCATTATGAGGATTTCAAGGATACAAGTATAGTATCTTATGATGATAAATATCCTTATAGAAGAGATATTAAGAAATGGTTATCTGATTTGAGTTATTCTGGATGGAAGGGCGCATATTTTAAAAAGAGTTTCGGAAAAATGTATAAGTTTTTCTTATTTATTTATTTGATTCTGAATAGTATAAGGAACATAACTGTTGATATAAATAAAATAAGGAATAATAAATTATAGGTTATAAGAAACCTATTATTTGTATTAAACGGGGAAAACAATGACTACAGATGTTTCTGTTATATTAGCCACATATAATTCGGACTTAAAACGCATTTTTGAAACGTTGTATTCTATATTAATTCAAGAGAAAATAACGTTTGATTTAGTAATTGCAGATGATGGTTCTGAGAATAATTATAAAAAAGAAATTGAAGATTATTTATTAGAGCGCAATTTCACAAACTATACTTTTTCATTACTTGAAAAAAATCAAGGGACCGTTAAGAATTTAATAAAAGGCATCGAACTATGTAAAGGAAAGTTCATTAAATGTATATCTCCGGGAGATTATTTCTATAATCCATATGTATTATATGATTGGACAAAGTTTTTGATTGAGAATGGGAGCCTTTATTGTTTCGGAAGATATCTGACTTATTGCCCTTATAAAGAATCAACCGAAGAATTATTGGAAAGTGTAAAAATTGGGAAGAGACCATATAATATAGATTTATATTTTGAGGAGTTAAATAATAAAAATAAGACTAAAATCAAATATGATTATTTATTGATGGATGATTTCTTTTTGGGAGCATCAATTGTAATTGAAAAAAATATTTTTTATGATTATTTAAAAATAATTGAAGATAAAGTGAAATACTGCGAGGATGCTATTTATAGAATGATGTTGGCGGATAATATTTTTCCGTCTTTTTATGAGGGAATTACAATTTGGTATAGTTATGGAGATGGCATATCTACAACTAAAAGTAGCAAATGGTTCTTTACTGTTTTGAATGACCATTATAAAGCAGGACTTATTCTTCGAGAGAGATTAAATAAGTTAGATTGGTTCGAAAAAAGGTTAAGTCTATATTATAAAATTAGTAAACATCTTTTAATTAAGATTATATCTAAATATATTCTTTTCCCATCTTTGATTAGATTTAGGGTCAGAAAGGATTCTTATTACGATAATATTTTAAAATATGATATTTCTTATTTAATAAATATTTTATCATCGGAGGAAGATTAGTATGCATGTAGTAAAATATATGTTTCAACCGCATGGAGATGAAAGAGGACAATTGGTGTCGTTAGAAGAATTTATAGATATCCCCTTTGCAATCAAAAGGGTTTATTATATGTATGATACATTAGATGGAGTTGTTAGGGGCAAGCATGCACATAAATCGCTCAAACAAATTTTGATTTGTATCAGTGGCAGTTGCAAAGTTTTGCTTGACAACGGAAAAGAAAAAAAAGTTGTTAATCTTGAAAAACCCTATGAGGGATTATATGTTGATAATGATATGTGGCGAGAAATGTATGATTTTTCTAAAGATGCTGTATTAATGGTACTCGCCTCCGAATTATATAATGAAAAAGATTACATAAGAAACTATGATGAGTTTTTGCAGTATATAAATCAAAAGAAATGATTTGATATTAATTGATTGGTGAGTATATTTATGAATACTATCGTTCCTTTTAATTCTTTTAGACCATTAGAATTGAAATTAAAAAATGAATTATATAATTCGTTTGAAGAAGTTTTAGAAAATTCTATGTATATTTGTGGCGATAAGTTAAAAGAATTTGAAAAAGAATTCGCTAATTATTGCTCGAGTAATTATTGTATAGGTGTTGGAAATGGTCTTGATGCGTTAACGTTAATATTAAGAGCATTAGATTTAAATAAAGATGATGAGGTTATTTTACCCGCCAATACTTTTATTGCAACAGCACTTGCTGTTTCTTATTCAGGAGCAAAAGTTGTTTTAGTTGATCCTGATATTAATACTTACAATATTGATTATAAAATAATTGAAAATGTAATTACTGAAAGAACCAAAGTAATCATACCAGTTCATTTATATGGTCATCCTTGCGAAATGAATTCAATCTTGAAGATTGCTTTAGAGAATTCGTTAATGGTTATAGAAGATTGCGCTCAAGCTCACGGAGCATTATATCAAGGGAAAAGAGTGGGTAGTTTTGGCTTGGCTTCAGGATTTAGTTTTTATCCTGGAAAAAATTTAGGAGCTTTAGGTGATGCGGGAGCAGTGGTTACAAATAATGCGGATTTAGCATTAAGAGTTAGTGCTTTAAGAAACTATGGTTCTTTAGAAAAATATAATCATATTTATCAAGGCATTAATAGTAGATTGGATGAATTACAAGCTTCTTTTTTATGTGCTAAATTGAAAATTCTGGATGAAACAAATGAATACAGAAAAAATATTGCGTCAAAATATCTTCAAAATATTAAGAACCCTAAAATATATTTACCTATTATAAATGATTTTTGCGATCCGGTTTGGCATATTTTTAGTATTCGTTGTAAACAAAGAGATGAATTAGAAAAATATCTAAACAAAAAAGGAATTCAAACCAATAAGCATTATCCTATTCCTATACATTTACAGAAATGTTATGAGAATCTGAATTACAAAGAGGGAGATTTCCCAGTTGCTGAGGAGATAAGCCGAACACAATTAAGTTTGCCCATATATTATGGACTTGAAAATGAATTGATAGAGTATGTTATAGATGCAATTAACTCTTTTTAATTTGTTATATAATTAAAATTAAATCATCTTATATTTATGAAGGGATTATTTGAATGAGAGATATACATAATTATGAAATAGAGTATAATAAAGAATTCTGTGAGATAATACAGGTTGAATACAGAAGAAAAAAGATAATTGAAGAGTTAAATAAATACAATCATAAAAGAATATTGGAAATTGGATGTGGTAATTCGCCTATTTTTGACTTTTTTTTTGATTTTGAATCTATGACTGTTGTTGAACCCGGAAATGGATTTGCCCAAAATGCTAGAGAAAAAGCTTTGTTATATCCAGACAAAAATATAACTATAGTTCAAGGATTAATAGAAAATGTCAAAGAAATATTAAAAGAACAAGAATACGATTATATTATCTTAAGCGCTTTAATTCATGAAGTATCAAATGCGAGAGAAATACTTGATGATGTGTATGAATTATGTTCGGACGATACGGTTTTACATATTAACGTACCAAACGCTCGTTCAATACATAGATTACTTGCTGTTGAAATGGGGATTATTGAAGATATTCATGAGGTTTCGGATTTAGGAAAAAAATTACAGCAAAATAGTGTATACGATATTGATGGTATGAGGGGTTTGCTTTCTGATTGTGGCTTTGAAGTGTTGGAATCTGGTTCTTTTTTTCCTAAGTTTTTAAGTTATTCTCAATTAGAGAAAATGTTAAGAGCCCAAATAATAGATGAAAGATTTTTTGCTGGTATGTACGCATTAGGAAAATATTTCCCTGATTATGGCTCGGAAATATATTTACAGGTTAAGAAAGGTTGAGATAAGAGTTTGATAAGTATTATTAGGTATTCTGATAGTTTAGAGAGCATATGGAATGCTTTTATTGGTGAAAGCAAAAAACCTTTATTTATGTTTAATAGACTTTATATGGATTATCATAAAGATCGCTTTATTGATCATTCGTTATTGTTTTATAAAGATAATAAATTATTTGCATGTTTACCTGCTTGCGAATGTGGAAGCGTGTTGGTTTCTCATGCAGGATTAACTTACGGTGGCATGATAACTAATTCAGAAATGAAACAATCTTTAATGAATGAGTGTTTTGATGCTTTAATTAATTATGGGAGAGAAATAAACTTTGAGAGAATAGTTTTTAAACTGGTTCCATTTTGCTTTTATTTGCAATCTTCAGATGAAGAAAAGTATTCTTTGTATATTAATGGCGCCAGATTAGTAAAGATTGAAGCCTCAACAATTATTAATTTTGATTATCCTTTTGATGTGTCAAAATTAAGAAAAAGAATGATAAAAAAAGCAATTCAAAATGATGTTATCATTTCTGAAGATAATACAAAACAAAACTATATTCTTTTTATAAATCTATTAAATGAAGTATTACTTAAAAGACATGGAGTTCGGGCTGTTCATACATTTGATGAACTTTTCTTGCTTCATTCTCGATTTACTAATAATATAAAACTTTTTTCTGCTTGGAAAAATAATGAAATGATTGCGGGTGCGGTTATATATATTTACGAAAATACAATTCATACTCAATATTTAGCTGCTGATGATGAGGCGAGAAAAATCGGTGCGTTAGACTTGGTTATTTCTTATATTATTGAAAAATTTAAAAATATTAAAGGCTTTCTTGATTTTGGTATATCCACTGAAGAAAATGGTATGTTTTTAAATGAAGGCTTAATTTCTCAAAAAGAGGGATTTGGAGGACGTTCAATGACATATGAGACTTGGGAAATGCCATTTTCATCCGTAAATTAATAGCATTGTTATTCATTGAATTTATTTGAAAGAATTATACTTATGAATGATAAAAATAATATTGAAGAGGATTTTGTTTATTATCCTGTTATAATTCCAACATTAAATAGATATGATCATTTTAAAAAATGTGTTGAAAGCCTGCGTGCCAATACTCATGCCGACAAAACTGAGTTGGTTATTGGAATAGATTATCCACCAAGCGAAAAGTATGTTGAAGGTTGGAAAAAAATATGTGATTATGCTAAACAAATAGATGGATTTAGAAAAGTTACTATTTTTTATAGAGAAGAAAATCTTGGCCCTAGAGGAAATGTTGAGAAACTAAGAGAATATGCTTATGATAATTATGATGCATTGATTTCGACTGAAGATGATAATGTATTCTCTCCAAACTTTTTAGACTTCATTAATAAAGGCTTATATATATATAAAAATGATAAAAACATTCTTTCTATATGTGGATATATGAGTCCTATTGAATTTGATTCTATTAATAAAAGTAAATCGACGGTAGTTTTATTGCAAGAATATGAAACCTGGGGTTATGGTAGATGGAAGGATAGAGAGGAAGAATTAAACAATCATATGCCGTATAAATATATGGAATATGTTTGTAAACATAGAAAACTTCTAAAGAAATTACATAAATATCCTAGGAATTTATACCAACTAATTTTTTGGCCACTTTTCAATCCTAAATTAAATGGCAAATGTGACTTTGCCCTTTCTTGTTATTGTAAACTAAATGGAAAATACACAGTAAACCCTATTTGCTCGTTGGTTAGAAATGAGGGGAATGATGGTAGTGGGTTTAACAATGCAAGGATAATAGATGAACGAAGTGTTCAAAAAATTCCAGATGATAATTTTTTTGAAATTGTAAATAATTTTCAAGATAATGAATTAAATCAAATTATGGAAATTGTTTACAAGTGGAAAAATAAAGATTGTATGGAAGTGCCTGTAAATAGACCTTGGCGACTATTGACGGAATTATTTTATTTTTCATATATGACTATCGGGTTTGATGTTTCGATGGTTTTTTATAAATTTGCAAGAAAAATATATAGATTTTGTAAAAAAATGAAAATAAAAAATACATAATATCGAGATAATCATTTATGACGATTGAAGAAAAGGATAATAAAAAGAATATAACTAATAACTTGTTCTGGAGATTTGCGGAACGTGTATTTGCTCAATTAGTAGCTTTTTTAGTATCTATAATATTAGCTAGGATTTTGAATCCTAATGTTTATGGAACCGTAGCACTTGTTACTATTTTTACTACAATTCTTCAAGTATTTGTTGATAGTGGATTGGGAAATGCATTAATACAAAAAAAGGATGCAGATAATTTAGATTTCTCAACGGTTTTTTATACAAATATTGTTTTTTGCTCTTTATTATATTTATTAATTTTTTTAATATCGCCATTCATTGCTTCCTTTTTTAAAGATTTGTCAATGGTTCCGTACATTAGAATATTATCAATTACTGTTTTGGTGTCTGGAGTAAAAAATGTTCAACAGGCATATGTTTCTAAATATATGATGTTTAGAAAATTTTTCTTTTCAACTTTATGCGGAACTGTTGTATCCGGAGTAATTGGTGTGATAATGGCACTTAATGGCGCTGAAGTGTGGGCTTTGATTGTCCAGCAGGTTACAAATGTTACCATAGATACGCTGGTTCTTTGGATTACAGTTAAGTGGAGACCGGAACTCAAATTTTCTTTTGAACGCTTAAAAAAACTGTTTGGGTTCGGTTTAAAATTATTATTATCTACGCTTCTTGATACAGTATATAGAGATTTGCGTCAATTGTTTATTGGTAAAATATATACATCCTCCGATTTGGCATATTATAATTTAGGAGAAAATATTCCTAATCTTATTATAAATAATATTGATTTATCAATTGACTCTGTACTTTTACCTGCAATGTCTAAAGAACAAGACAACAGAGAACGCGTAAAGGCGATGACACGTAGGTCCATACAAGTAAGTACATATATAATGGCCCCGCTTATGGTAGGATTGGCTGTTGTAGGCGAACCTCTCATAAAAGTAGTATTGACGGAAAAATGGATTCACACCTTGTTTTTTATGCGAATTTTTTGTTTTAGTTTTCTGTTTTTTCCTATACATACTGCTAATTTAAATGCTATCAAAGCGGTCGGAAGAAGTGATTTGTTTTTGAAATTGGAAATAATAAAAAAAGTCATTGCATTTACATTATTATTTATCACAATTAATATAAGCGTTGAAGCGATTGCCTGCAGTGTTTTGATTACGACTTTTACCAGTCAGATTATTAATTCGTGGCCGAACCGAAAACTGCTAAATTATAGATATCTCGAGCAACTAAAAGATATATTACCCAATTTGCTTTTATCTTTATTTATGGGTGTATGCGTCTATCTTGTTAGTTTTTTAGGTTTACCGGATATTATTACATTAGTTTTACAGATTTCTCTAGGTGTTATAATTTATATTATTTGTTCAAAAATATTTAAAATTGATAGTTTTTCGTTTGTATGTGAGATTATAAAAAGTTATTTACATAAAGAAAAAGAACAATAATATTTATTTAGTTTTTTCTTGATGGAGGTTAAAAATGATAAGACTTGCTGATAAAGTAATGGAATCGAAGCTCGGAAAAACTTATTTGTATGCTTCTGGACAGGCGGGGTATATTATTAAAAGTGCATCCGGACAATTACTTGCTATAGATTTATATTTATCAAACTGTCTTGAACGTACGGAAGGGCATAAAGGTTTCAAGAGGCTTCTTCCGAGAATTTTAGAACCGGAAGAGTTGTTTTTTGATGTTATTATATGCACCCATCCACATTTGGATCATTTTGATGTTGATTCTGTTCCGGGATTGCTAAATAATAATAAAACTAAACTTCTTTGTTCGGTTGATTGCAAAAAGTATGTTCAAGAATTGAGCCTTGATTATTATATTTCCAACATTAAATACGTCAAACCCGGAGATGAGTTTTTGGTTGGTGATTTTAAGATTTCTTTTGTGAATTGTGACCATGGTGACCTAGCGCCTGATGCTGTCGGCGTTGTTGTAAATGTTGATGGAAAGATTATATACGAAACAGGGGATACTTGCCTTCGTCTTGATAGACTTGATGAAATTCCCCAAAATGTAGATGTATTGATAGCTCCAATTAATGGAGCATATGGTAATTTGAATGAAAGTGATTGCGTTATACTTTCGGAAAATCTAAAACCTAAAGTTACTATTCCTTGCCACTATGGCATGGTTGCTTCTCATCACGGCGATGTTGGTAAGTTTTATGAAATGATGACTGAAAAAAATTTACCTTTTTATCTTATGGGTTTAGGTGAAGAGGTTGTTATTGACCAGATATTATAAGGAGGAGTTATTAATGCTTGAATTTGAGGGTAAAAAACTATTAATACTTGGTGCTAATCCGGAAACAATTCCACTTGTTCAAGTGGCAAACAATATGGGGATTAAAACCTTAGTTACTAGCAATATTACAAATGATCCGGCAAAAGAATATGCTTGGAAATCTTTTGATGTTAACGGGTTAGACGTTCCGGCTATTATTGCTTTGGCCAGAGAAGAACAAGTTGATGGGGTACTAGTCGGAGTCGCAGATATTCTTGTTCCTGCTTATTGCAAAGTATGTGATGCTTTAGGTCTTCCTTGTTATGCGACAGAAGATATTGTTAAGGTTTTTTCATTTAAGGATATTTTCAAAGCGACATTTGAACGTTATGGCATTCATGGCATTCCAGGATATTATTTAGACACAGAATTAAAAGGGGAAGACATTGATAAAATTCAATTTCCTGTAGTTGTTAAACCTGTTGATGGATATAGTGGCCTTGGCATGACAATTGTTTATAGCAAAGAAGAAATAAAAGATGCTATTGAAAAAGCTTTAAATTATTCTAAATCTAAACGTTTTGTTGTTGAGAGATATATGCAGTGCGATGACGTTGGCCTTTATTATACATTTAAGGATGGTGTGTGTAGTTTATCATGTATATTTGATCGTTATACTTCTGATGAACAGAAGGGCCTTTCTCGAGTTAATCTCGGAGGAATTTATCCTTCTAAACATATTGAGGATTACTTTAAACGTATGCATCCAAATGTTGTTCGTCTTTTTAAAGCAATCGGTATAAATGATGGCGTTCTTCTTTTACAGGCATTTTATGAAAATGGTGAATTTTACGTTTATGATACCGGTTTTAGATTTCAGGGCGAGGCGCCTCACTTGCTCATGAAAGCTATTCATGGATTTGATCAACGTGAGATGCTTATTCGATTTGCGTTGACTGGAAGTCAAGGCGATTTAGATTTACTTAAAGAAGATGACCCTTATTTTCGTGGAAAGAGCGCAGCAACTTTATGGTTTCTTCTTAAAGAAGGAAAAATATCTAGAATAGAAGGATTAGATGATTTAGATAATGATCCGAGAGTAGTTGCATACGTTCATAGACTACATAAAGGCGATATAGTTCCAAGAGAGTGGGTTGGCACAGAAAAACAAGTTTTGACCCGCCTTTATATTGTATGTGATACTAAAATAGAACTTGCTAATACTATTACAGAATATCGGAATAAAGTTAGAGTATTTGGAGAGAATTCCGAAGAGTTGCTTCTTAAAGGTTTTTCGATTTCTAAAATGATGGAGGAATGATACTTTGAAGGACAGAAAACTAGAAGGAAAAGTGATTGTAGTTTCTGGTGGCACAAAAGGTGTTGGTAGAACTATGGTTGAAGAATACGCAAGAGCTGGTGCTAAAGTGGTTTTTGGTGGGAGAGATGAACAGGCTGCTTTGCAAGCTTTACAAATTATAAGAACTGAAGGAAGCGATGGTAGATTTGTTTTTACTGAATTAAGTGATGTTTCAAGTTGCAAAAACTTATTTGATACTGCTGCAGAAGTTTATGGAAAAGTTGATGGCTTTTTTAATTATGCGGGCGTTACTCCTGTATCTCCATTAGATACATGTGATGTTGATACATTTGATTATATTATGAACATTAATTTCAGGGCTGCTTTCTTTTGCTGTCAACAAGCTGTTCTTCATATGAAAAAAAATGGAGGTTCAATCGTTCTTACAGGCTCTCCTCATGCTTGGGGAGGCGAAAAAGATCGAGCCGCATATGCATGCTCTAAGGGTGTTTTAATTACTCTTATGGAGCATATTGCAAAAAATTACGGTGAGAATCAAATTAGATGTAATTATCTTACTTTAGGATGGACTCCTACTGATGGTGAAGTCGCGTTAAGAATATCCCAAGGATCATCCGAAGCTGAGTTAAGAAAAGAAGCTGCTAAGGTTATTCCTATGGGACGTATGAATGAAAAGAGCGATTATGTTGGAACATTAATTCATTTGATGTCTGATGATTCTGCCATGATTTCAGGAAGCATTATTCAAGCCACTGGTGGATGGTGGATTGGCACTTCGGTTCAGAATAGAATTAATTCAACTGTAATCCAATAATTATATTTGTTTTAGGGTGTTTAATATGATTGAAAAAATGGCTACAACAGAAGAAATTCAAGAAAGGCTTTTTTATATAGCCAAAGAGATTGTAAAAGTATTAGAAAAGCATGGCATACCGTATTCGCTCGCTTTCGGGACTTTATTAGGTGCCGTTAGACATAAAGACTTTATTCCCTGGGATGAAGATTTCGATTTGTGGCTTTTTGATGATAGTTATGATGAAGCTAAACATTTCTTAAGAAATGAACTTCCTTCAGATTTGTTCTTAGAAGATGACCAAAGTGAACCTTTATATTTTCATGAATGGGCTCATGTTAAGGACCTTAATTCGTATGTTACTCCTTCGAAATATCTTCACGATGACTCTTATCAACATAAAGGACTTCTGGTTGATTTACATAGACTTACAGGAGTTAAAGAGTCTCAATTATGGAATTATCTTAACTCTGAAAATAAGAGGTATATTGAAAGAAGAAAAGAATTAGGATTAATGGATGATGAAGAGTATAAAAAAAGAATAGAACAATTAAATATAAACATAAAATCGCATGCTTCTTTCGAAAATCCTATAGATGAAGATGTATATGCTTTAGTTGCTCCATATAAATGTAAAAGAATATATAAAAAATATGTATTTCCGTTAGTTAAATATCAATTTAAGGATTCGTTTTTCTGGGGCATCAATAATTATGATGCCGTATTATCTGATATTTATGGTAATTACATGGTGCCCATTCCGCCTGAGGAAAGGGATGGAGGCCATGATTTAGTAAAGATATATATATAATTATATTTATGATGTAAAAATTTTATTTATTGTAGAATGGGAAAAAATGGAAAGAATAAATGTTACCAAGTCTTCAATGCCGACTAAGCAAGAGTATTTTGAAGAAATTAGTGATTTATGGGAAACGCATTGGATCACTAATATGGGTGTAAAACACAAAAAATTTCAAGCGGAATTATTAGATTTTCTTAATACAGATAATATTGAACTGGTTGTTAATGGGCATATGGCTCTTGAAATGGCATTGCAAGCTTTTAGATTTCCACAGGGCTCTGAAGTTATTACCACTCCGTTTACTTTTGCATCTACGACTCATTCAATAATTAGAAACGGATTAACTCCTGTTTTTTGCGATATTAATGAGACTGATTATGTAATTAACCCTGCATTGATTGAAGATCTTATTACAGATAAAACAGTTGCTATTTTACCTGTGCATGTATATGGTAATATATGCGATATTGAAGAAATTGAAAGAATAGCCATTAAGCATAATTTAATAGTGATATATGATGCTGCGCATACTTTTGCTGAAACATATAAAGGTGTAAGTACGGCAAATTTTGGTGATGTTTCATGTTTCAGCTTTCATGCAACCAAGGTATTTAATAGTATAGAAGGTGGTGCGGCGTGTTATCGTTCGCAAGAGATTGGCTCGCATATATATGATTTAAAGAATTTCGGCATTCATGGAGAGAATAATGTTACCGGAATTGGCGCAAATGCTAAAATGAATGAATTTTGTGCTGCGATGGGCATATGCAATCTACGTCATGTTGAAGAAGAGATAAATAAGAGAAAAGGCGTGTATAACAGATATATAGAGAACTTAAAGGAAGTTAAGGGATTAAAACTTCACCAAATTCAAAAGGATGTTAAACCTAATTATGCATATTTTCCTGTTTTGGTTGAAGAAAAAGAGTTTGGTGCTACAAGAGATGATGTTTATAATACACTTATTGCCGACAATATATATTCCAGGAAATATTTTTATCCTTTGACAAGTGAGTTTAGTTGTTATAAAGGAAGATTTGATTCTTCGAAGACTCCTATAGCAAAGTATATAAGCGAAAGAATAATTACTTTGCCAATGTATGCAGATTTATCAATGGCTGATATTGATAGGATTTCAAAAATTATTAAAAGTTTAAAAATATAATGTTTTGTTTACTACAATGAACAAAAGGTTATCTAAAGTTACTACTAATTTAAATTGTATATTATTAATTGTATTTTTTATTATTGAATAAAAACATTAAGAAGGGTTAAAATGTCTAATAATATTATTTTTGGAACTGGAGGATATGCATCTTTGCTATCTGAAAATATTAAGGTTGGAACAAAGATTGTTGCATATTTGGATACATTTGAAAATTCTCCTAAATCGATAAATGGTATTCCTGTAATCAAATTGGAGCAGTTAAATGATTATATATTTGATTATATTGTGATTGGGTTTTCGAAAATAATGACTGCAATACAAGTATTGCATAAAGCTGGGATAACAGATGATAAAATTGTCGGTTATTCCTTTATTGAGTCAAAACCTTATAATGACAATTTTTTTCAAATTCAAACCAATGAAATTATTAAACATTTAACATTAAATGAAAAGATAGTGGAGTTGTTTGATATTCCAACAAAAAAGTATTTTTTGTGTGCAATGAACAAGCCTGAAGACTATAAATTGATAGAGTCAGATTATGTCAGAGAAATGACGTTGAAATTTCTTTCAGAAGAAATATATCGAAAAAGAGTTTCTGGAAGTGTAGCTGAATTAGGAGTTTATAAAGGCGATTTTGCAAAAAAAATAAATTACTTATTTAATGATAGGGATTTATATTTGTTTGATACATTTGAAGGTTTTAATCAGGATAGCATTGATAGTGATAATACACTTTTATGGGAAAAACTTGATATTTTCAAGAATACAAGTGTAAGAGATGTGCTTGGTAAAATGAATAATCCGAATAAATGTATTATTAAGAAAGGTTTTTTTCCGGATACTTTTGACTTAGATGATAGTATCCGATTTTCTTTTGTGAGTATTGATGTGGATCTTTTTGATCCAATAAAAAATGGTTTGGAAGTTTTTTATCCGAGATTAAATAAGGGTGGATATATCATGGTCCATGATTATAATAATATTGTATTTAGGGGAGCGATGGAAGCTGTGCGTTATTATTGTGATAAAAGGGATATATCCTATGTACCTATTCCGGATATTGCTGGTTCGATTATTATCACAAAATAAAAAATAAATATTATTATAAAAAATGATATTTAGTTTTAGATATTTAAAGATAATTCCTAAATCATATATAATGAGGTGAGAAATGAATGATTTTTCGAAAAACAGAGATAAGAAAATATCAATTGGAATAATTATTTACATATTCTTTATTTTGCTATCTATTAAAATGTTTATTTTCCATGAACTCTGGTACGATGAAATCCAAGCATATATTCTTGCCAAAGATGCTTCATGGATAGATTTATTATTCAAGGAAACTCATCTTGAGGGACATCCGCCTCTTTTCACTGCTTTGCTTGCTTTATTTGCTAAAGCAGGAGTTCCGATGAAGATCGGCCTTAGAATACCTTCTTTTCTTTTTTCTTTAATTGGAGCATATCTTGTTATCTTTAAAGCTCCTTTTAAGAAATGGATTCGTTGCTTAATTCCTTTTACATTCTTTATTTTTTACCAGTACACGGTTATTTGCAGACCTTATTCTATGATGTTTGCGGCTTTTATGCTTGCAGCATTGTTCTATAAGACTCGAAATGAAAAACCCGTTAGATATATATTATCTTTAGCTCTTCTTTGCTGGTGCAGTACTTATGGCATGCTTTTCGCCGGATGCTTCTGTGTTATTTGGGTATTCGAGATTATATCTGAATTAAAAGGAAAAGAATTCTTTAAAAAGGTCATTAAGGATAAGAGATTCTGGTGCCTTTGGGGTATTTTATTTAATGCGCTGTTGATTATTTACCTTATTTATCCCAAGGGTAATGTATTTGGTGTATATTTCCATGATAAAAGTCATCCAATCAAGTGCCTTATATACACTATGTTTATGATGCCTGCAGATTCTATGGTTACTGATTTTGGCTTCTTTGGTTCTCTTCAGGATAGAACATCTCAGTTTATGAGATTATCACTGCTCACGGCCGGCGCAGTATTCATGTCAATTGTTATTTTGACTACTGTATATTTTGTTAGCTACGTTCATAAAAAAAGAAGAATGCTTATTCTTCCTTTCCTAGCGTTTGCTTTCTACGCTGCTTTTGGCTATTTATGCAATCATCATATCGGTATTACTGTATTGTTTTTCATTTTCCTTATGTGGATTTGCTACGACAATGATGAGAAGAGAGAATTGCCTAAGTTTATTACCAAACTTGAAACGCAATATAAGGATATTTCCAAGAAAATTGCATGGTTAGTTTTAATAATATGTATGGGAATGTCTTTACTTTGGACAGTTATGTCGTGCTTTAATGACATTACCCATACGGTTTGGTATGCTGAACAGTTAAATGATGTAATTGAAAGATATAACTTGACAGATTATCGAATCGTTGCCGACTGGCCGTATTATCCTGTTAACAATGGCAAGATAGATTGCTCTTTGGAAACCTTAAATCTCTATGGGGATATGACGGAAGAGGAGATAAATAATTCACCATATTTTTATCATGTATATGATATTAATCCCGATGACTTCTATCAGGTTCCTGTTATGGCTAACTTTGCAGATATCGTTGCCTTTAATAGCAAAGGCGAGAATTATATATCCAATTTCAACGATGGCGATGATAATAAGAGATATATTAATCATGATTGCTTGTCTCGAGAGGATGCAGATGCATACGCTAAGAAGCTTGGGGAATTGGGATATCCCGATATTATTATTGGAGATCCTAATATTGTAACTTTTATGGGATTGGATATTAATGAAACAGAGTATTATCCTATATACGCGATTCAGATTTTCAGACCATATAAGTACTTTTTGAATTATCAGTGCAGTTATATGTATATTAGAAAAGATTTGTGGAATGACAGGGAAAAATGGCCTATTAATTCTCAAAAGTTGTATTAATCATATCTTATGGGGAAATATTGTTATGTCATCCATATTGTTTGAAAGAAAAAAGTCCTTGTGCTATTATAGTATAAGGATTTTTTGTATTGGAGAAGGTTATGAAAATAGTTGTTATTGGTGCCGGACCTGCTGGATTAACAGCTGCATATGAGTTACTGACTAAGGGTACAGATATTGAAGTAATTGTATTGGAAGAAAGCAATTGCTTTGGTGGTATTTCCAAGACGGTCAACTATAAAGGCAACCGTATGGATATGGGTGGCCATCGTTTTTTTAGTAAAGACGAAAGAGTCAATGAATGGTGGCAAAATATGCTTCCTATGCAAGGGGCTCGCTCAAAAGATGACTTATTGCTTGAAAGAAGTATTTCTTTGGCTGAAAATGGCCCCGATCCAGAAAAAACGGATATTGTTATGCTCTTAAGAAGAAGAGTTTCCCGTATTTTCTTTGACAGCAAATTCTATGATTATCCGATTTCTTTAAAGCCGGCTACTTTTGCTAACATGGGTCTTCTTAATACTTTAAAAGTCGGTTTCAGTTATATTGGTTCAGTATTTCACAAACTCCCTGAAGACAATCTTGAGAATTTTTATATTAATCGATTTGGTCGTAAACTATATTCGATGTTTTTTGAATATTACACGGAGAATCTTTGGGGCAGACATCCAAGCGAAATAGATGCTTCGTGGGGTGCTCAGAGAGTAAAGGGATTGTCCATTATCGCAATATTAAAGGATGTATTTGGAAAGATTTTTTCTAAAAAGAACAGAAAAGTTGAAACTTCGCTGATTGAAGAATTTAAATATCCGAAATTAGGCCCCGGAGAACTTTGGGAGATAACAGCAGATAAGATTAAGGAACTTGGCGGAACTATATTGATGAATTCCGAAGTTGTTGGAATACATAAAGATGTTCAAAATGAACAAGGTAAAGAAATAGTTACAGGTGTTCGTTATATTCAGGATGGAAAAGAATTTGATATAAAAGCTGATTATGTTATTTCTTCCATGCCTTTAAAAGATCTTATTGTTGGGATGAACGATGTACCTTCTGATGTTAAACGAGTTGCAGAAGGACTTCCTTATCGTGATTATATGACTCTTGGTGTTTTGGTTTCAAAACTAAAAATTCAAAATAAAACCCAAATGACTACTGTCGGAAATATTGTCCCTGATTGCTGGGTTTATGTTCAGGACAGAAGTGTAAAGATGGGCCGCTTCCAAATTTATAACAACTGGTCTCCTTATATGGTTGCGGATTTGGAAAATACAATCTGGATTGGGCTTGAATACTTTTGCCAGGAAGGCGATGACTTCTGGAATAAAAATGAAGAAGAATTTGCCAAAGTCGGAATAGAAGAAATGGTCAAGATTGGTATCATTGAATCAAAGGATGACGTTTTGGATTATCATATGGAAAAAGTAAAGAAAGCTTATCCTGCTTATTTTGATACCTATAACGAAATTGATAAAGTTGTAGATTATATTAATACAATTGACAATCTCTTTTGTGTCGGAAGAAACGGACAGCACAGATATAATAATCTGGATCATTCGATGGTTACATCTTTTGAGGCTGTAAAAGATATTCTTGAAGGCGTTACTGACAAGAGCAATGTGTGGAATGTAAATACAGAGAAAGAATATCACGAAGAAAAAGAAAGTAAAAATGAAGAGAAGCAGAAATGATCTCGATTAAATACTCTTTGATAAAAAAACTTGTTTTTGTATATATTGCACTTCCTTTAATTTGTTTCTTTATTGGATGGCTCAGGTGGTATTATGCTGCATTTGCGTGTGCGGCTGTTTTGACTTGTTTGTTTTTTGTTTTTAAGCAAAGAGAAAAAGAAACTGATGAAGTGATGGATGTCTCGATAGTTTTTTTGGTTGTATTGATTGCTGTGTCGGTTTTGTTTTGCGTATACTGTGGCATTGGCAGATTATGGGCCCAGAGTAAAGATTATCCATGGAGAAATGCTATTTTCAGAGATATTATATTAAGGGAATGGCCTGTAATATATGATAAATATGAGGGTGCGTTGAGTTACTATATTGCTCTTTGGCTTCCTCCTGCTTTAATTGGCAAATTATCTTTATTGATAAACAATAATTCCGAATTGGCATTTCGCGTTGGAAATATAGCTCTTTTGGCATATTCTTCTCTGGGAATCATCCTTTTATTCTTGTTGATATTATTGTATTTGAAGCCAACTAAGAAGTTTCAGTTTTATTTGGCTGTATTTATGTTTATATTTTTTTCCGGTATGGATATATTGGGTTCTATTGAACCTCTGGGTGCCAACAATTATCACTTGGAATGGTGGGCGGATAAGTATCAGTATTCATCGTTTACAACTTGTATGTGCTGGGTTTTCAATCAATCTATTATTCCATGGCTGTGTATGCTTTTGATATTAAAAGAGAAGAAAGTATCGTTTTTCGTTTTCATAGGCATGTGCTGTTTGCTTTCCGGACCGCTTCCATTTATAGGATTATTTATTTATTGTATTTCTATCGGGATTTATAGATTTGTTAATTCGATAAAAGAAAAGAAAGTTAAGGATTGCTTTAAAGAAATATTTTCGGTTTCTAATATTATATCTGCTGTTTGTTTTTTCCCTTTTATAGGTTTTTATTTGTTGTCGAACGCGTCATTTCAAGGGGGCGGCGGGTTGCAGATTACAAATGAAGCGGTAAACCTGACTGAAACTGTTGGAAATGCAGGCGTTGGTTCTGTTTTTTTAGATATAATAAATTACGTTGTATTTATTCTGTTTGAATTTCTTATTTTAATGTTTTTATTATTCAGGAAAAATATAAAGAATTATCTTTATTATGTAACTTTAATAATGCTTTTGATTTTTCCGTTTATTAAAGTTGGATATGCATATGATTTTGTCATGCGAGCTTCAATACCGTCTTTGCTGTATTTATATTTGATAAGTGTAAAATATGTATTTGAGGAATCTTATGTATTAAAAAAGCAAAAAGACGAACTTGTTGAAAATAAAAAGTATTTGAAGGACTTATTCCTTCGCTATTCGTATATACTGGTTATAGCTTGTTTGATTTTAGGAGCATTTACACCGGCCGTGGAATTTATTCGAGGCTTTAGACAGGTTAAATTACGCGGTGTTGATGATATTATGACCGACTATTTGTATACTCTGGGAGAAGATTCGGAATCATCTTTTGCTATTGACGGAGATGAATTATCTTTTACTAATTTTGTGGCAGTAAATTATAAAGATACCTTTTTCTTTAGTTATTTTTCAAAAACGAAGTGATATAATATTATAAATTGTGTTAGAAGGGAACGATAATGGAAAAGAAAGTAATCAGTGTTATGATACCTTGTTACAACGAGGTTGAAAATGTAGGGCCTATAAGTGATGCTGTTATAGAAATATTTGAAGATAAGTTACCGAATTATGATTATCATATTCAGTTTATTGATAACGCATCGACTGACGGTACCAGAGAAAAGCTTGAAGAATTATGTGCTAACAACAAGAAGATTCGTGCGATATTTAACGTAACTAATTTTGGCCAGTTTAATTCTCCTTTTTACGGTATTTGTCAAACTACTGGCGATTGTACTATTTCTATGGCGTGCGATTTTCAGGATCCTGTGGAATTGATTCCCAGATTTGTTGAAGAATGGGAGAAGGGGCATAAGATTGTCAGTGCCATTAAGACATCTAGCAAAGAACCTGCTCCGATTTATCTGGCGAGGTCTATATACTATAAACTTATTAAAAACATGTCTGATGTTAAGATGATTGAACATTTTACCGGTTTTGGATTATATGATAAGACATTTGTTGCAATTATGCGCGAGCTAAAAGATCCCATTCCCTTCCTTCGTGGAGTAGTAGCTGAGTATGGTGACGGATTTAACAGGACTACTGTTGAATTTGAACAACCCAAGAGAAGAGCGGGAAAAACTAAGAACAACTTTTATTCTTTATATGATGCAGCAATGCTTTCGTTTACATCGTATACAAAGGTTGGTTTAAGATTAGCAACATTTTTAGGATTTGGATGTTCTGCCTTAAGCTTTCTTATTGGTCTTGCATATTTGATTTTAAAATTAATATTCTGGGATTTCTTTGCTATTGGATATGCGCCCATTATGATTGGTGTATTTATGCTTGGCGGAATTCAGCTTTGTTTTATCGGATTTATGGGTGAATATATTTTGAATATTAATACAAGAATTATTAATCGACCTATTGTAGTTGAAGAGAAAAGAATTAACTTCGAAGAAGAGAAGACTACCGAATAAAGTTATAAAAAGGGGATTTAGTTATGAAAGTAGTAATTTTGGCTGGTGGTTACGGAACCAGAATTTCCGAAGAAAGCTATATGAAACCGAAACCCATGGTTGAAATTGGCGGTATGCCTATTTTATGGCATATTATGAAAGAGTACTCAAACTATGGATATAATGAATTTATAATTTGCGCCGGTTATAAACAGCATATGATAAAAAAATGGTTCGCAGATTATTTTCTTCATAGGAGCGATGTGACTTTTGATTATTCGAATGGAAACAATGATCTGATAGTTCACAAAACCAAAATAGAACCCTGGAAGGTAACCGTTTGCGATACGGGTTATAATACTATGACTGCAGGTCGAGTTAAAAGAATCAGCGATTACATTGGTGATGAAACATTTATGCTGACATATGGCGATGCTGTGTGTGATGTTGATATTAATAAGCTTGTTGAATTTCATAAAAGCCATGGCAAAATTGCTACTTTAACGGCAGTTTTGCTTGAACAACAAAAAGGTGTCCTGAATATCGGCGGTGATAACGCTGTTAAATCATTCCGTGAAAAGAATCTTGCTGATTCAGCACCTATCAATGCAGGCTATATGGTATTAGAACCTTCTGTTTTTGATTATATTGAAGGCGACGAAACTATTCTTGAAAAAGAACCTATGGAAAAGCTTGTTGAAGACGGCCAGCTGATGTCTTATGTTCATAGAGGCTACTGGCAGTGTATGGATAACCTTAGAGAAAAAGAAATGCTTGAAAAACTTTGGGATACAGGTAATGCACCGTGGAAATCCTGGGAATAAATATGACTTTTAAAGGAGGCTTGAATTGGATAATTTTTGGGGAAGTTTTCGTTCGTATTTGATAGCTGTATTGATTATATTATTGGGAGCAGGCGGACTGGTTTATTATTTTATTCCTGTTAAGGTTGATGAACAGGAATTAGTAGATATTACTCCTGACACCGGATATAACTGGGAAGATATTACTGATGGTATGTATGTTACGCTTGAGGCTAATAATATCGGCGGTTATTATTCTATAAAACAGGATGAAAACGGAAATGATTTAATTAGATATTATATTGTCTATAATTATAGTCAAAAATATCAAACCTGGAACCATATTATTTTGGTTTACGCCAGAGATTATGAGTTTGCCAAATGGGATGCTTTGGACAGTAATGAATTAAAACCCGGTAAATATTTAAAAACTGTTACCGTAACAAATTATGCCCGTAAAATGGAACAATATGAGTTTAAAAATGTTCGTAATGATTATTTAATCGAAGGTGTAGATGATATTGATGAATTGGAGAAATTGATTATTCCTTATATCATTGAACCCAAAGAAGAGTTTAGAAAATCAAAATACGTTGAAATTGGATCATTTGTTGTAATCGGTATTGGATTATTAATTCTTATCGGAAGCATAATTGGTTCTATAGTTAACAGATATTAAATTTTGGAGTCGAATGGGAAATTATAAACTTCTTGATTGTACGCTTCGCGATGGAGCATATATAGTTAACTCCATGTTCGGAGATGTTTCAATCAAAGGCATTATTGATAAACTGAATAAAGCCAATATTGATATCATTGAATGCGGATGGCTTAAAAATGACGAGCATAAAAAAGACTCGTCTTTTTATCATTTAATCAGCGATGTAAATGATTATGTTTTAAATCCTAATCCTAATTGCAAATATGTTCTTATGATTGATTGGGACAGATATGATATAAATTTGCTCCCGGTAAAGGATAATAAGAATATATTTGATTCGATCAGAGTCGTTTTTCCGTATAATCATTTTAAAGAAGGCCTCAATGTTGGGAAAGCAATAAAAGATAAAGGTTATAATGTTTATTTCCAGGCCGCAAATACTCTTGCGTATTCTGATGATGATTTAAAAGTACTTGCAGCTGAATGTAATAAAATATCTCCTTTGGGTATTTCTATTGTAGACACTTTTGGTGCGATGTATGAGGATGATTTGGAGAGAATAGTAAATGTTCTTGACGCTAACTTAAATGAAAGTATTGCGTTAGGCTTTCATTCTCACAACAATCAGCAACTCGCTTTTTCTAATGCAATTCATTTCATGAAGCTTTTAAAGGATTCTCCCAGAGAAGCTATCATAGATGCGTCACTTTGCGGTATGGGAAGAGGTGCAGGAAATGCTACCACTGAACTTGTGGCTAATTATCTGAATCAAAAATATAATGGCAATTATGATCTGGATGTGATTATGGATGCCATCGATATTTATATGACCAAATATGCCGAAAAATACAAATGGGGTTATTCAACTGAGTATTGTATCGCAGGCATATATTGCAGTCATGTTAATAATATTGCTTATCTTACTAAAAAGCATAAGACCAACGCCAGAGATATGAGAAATGTAATCGAATCTCTTTCTCCGGAAGACAGGAAAAAATATGATTATGACTTATTAGAGGAGAAGTATATACAGAATCAGAGCAGAATCTGCGATGATTCGTTGGCTGTAGATATATTGAAAAAGGATTTATCCGGGAAAGTGCTTCTGATTGCTCCCGGAAAATCTATTATCAAAGAAGAGCAGAAGATTAAAGATTTCATAGATCAAAACAAAGATGTTGTAACAATATCGGTAAATGCTTTAAATAACATTTATGATACGGATTTCTTATTCCTTACAAACTCTGCACGCTATGATTATGCACGTATAGCATATAAAGATAAATATGACAGCCTTAAGAGAATTCTTTTATCCAATATAAAGACTAATGCTGATGAAGGCGATTATATCGTTCAATACGATAAAGCTATTAAGCGTGGCTGGGAGCATTTTGATAATGCGGTTATTTGTACTTTAAGATTGTTATCCTTCTTGGGAACTAAAGAAGTGTATCTTGCAGGCTTTGATGGTTTTAAAGGAACATATAACGAAAGTTATGCCGATGAATCCCTACCTACGGTTAATCCGGGTAAGAAATGGGAAGAATTGAACGAAGAGATTAAAGATATGTTTGAAGATGTTAAAAAGTCTTCGAATAATATGAATATACATTTTATAACAGAAAGTATTTTTGCATAGGTGATTCAATGAAGATATCAGATTATGTAATGGAATATATTGCGAGCCTTGGGGTTGATACTGTTTTTTGTGTTACCGGGGGCGGAGCAATGCATTTGAATAATTCGCTTGGACAGTCAGAAAAACTTAAAGGAGTGTTTATGCTCCATGAGCAGGGTGCATCCATAGCTGCCGAAGCGTATGCCAGAATTCATGAAGGCTACGGAGCGTGTTTGGTTACAAGTGGTCCCGGAGCTACAAATGCGGTGACCGGTTGCGTTGGCTCATATATAGATTCTATTCCTGTTATATATATTTCCGGTCAGGCCAAGAGAGCGGATCTTGTAGGTGAACAGAAAATAAGACAATTTGGTATTCAAGAGGTTGACATAATATCTATTGTTAAATCTTACACCAAATATGCTGTACAGGTGGATTCTCCTGAAAAGATTAAATACGAACTTGGAAAGGCTGCTTTCTTAGCTAACGATGGCAGACCCGGACCAGTGTGGATTGATTTGCCTTTGGATATTCAGGCTTCTGATGTTAATCCTGATTCGCTTGAATCATTTATCCCCGAAAAGAAAGATTATTTGGTAAAAGCCTCTGACATAGATAAAACAATTGAAGCAATTAATAAAGCTTCAAAACCAGTCATAGTATTGGGACATGGAATAAGACTTTCACATTCGGTTTCGAAGGCAAGAGAACTCATTGAGTATCTTGGCTTTCCGGTTTTTTCTTCCTGGAATGGAGTGGATCTGATTGAAAGCAACCATCCTTTATATTACGGAAGACCGGGAGCTGTAGGGCAGAGGGCAGCCAACCTGATAGAGCAGGGCGCTGATTTGGTTATTACCATAGGAACCAGGCTTAATATATTAAGCACAGGATATAATTATGACAGTTTCCTTTCGAATGCTTATCATATAATGCTAGACATTGATGAAAATGAAATGAACAAAAAGAGCGTCAAGCCTGATTTGAAAGTGGTTGCTGATGCGGCTTCCTTTATTAATTCACTTCTTGGAAGAAAAGCAGAGATTAATAAAAGGGATATTTCCAAATGGATTACCCACTGTGATGAGTTGTTAAAGAAATATCCTGTATTTACGAGTGATATTAAAGCATCAGAAGGTCTTGTCAGTACATATGATTTGGTAAAAGCGGTTTCTGACAATATGAATGGAGAAGATATTTACCAGTTCACCAGCTCGGGAACTTCTGTAGATATAGCAATGAAAGTTTTTGAGATAAAGAAAGGACAGCGTGCTTTCTTAAGTTCGGGACTTGCTTCAATGGGATATGATATACCTTGCTCAATTGGAAGCTGTGTTGCTTCCGGTGGCAGAAGAACTGTTTGCATTACCGGTGACGGAAGCATTGCTATGAATATCCAGGAACTTGAAGTAGTTAAACGCTTAAACCTTCCGATTAAGATATTCGTTACGGACAATAGCGGTTACAGTATGATTTATCAGTCTCAAACCGGAAACTTCGGACGCCTTACGGGCTGTACAGCAGATGATGGCCTAACTTTACCTGATATGGGAAAGGTAGCCGAAGCGTTCGGCATAAAATCATTTTTGATTGATAACCCGAACAATCTTGAAGATATTGTAAAAGAGACGCTCAATTATGCCGGACCTTCGTTATGTGTTGTTAAGACTGATATTACCCAGAAGATTTTACCCAAACAGGTTAACTATATGAAAGAAGACGGTCAGATGGCAAGCAGACCCATAGAAGATATGGGGCCGCTGCTTGACAGAGAAGAGCTTAAGGAGGCTCTATATGGAGTGTAATTGCATTCTATGCAATAAAAGACTAAATAATAAAATATATTCTTTGAAGAATATGCCTGCTTTTGTTCAGAATATGTCTGACAATCCTGAAAGCGGGGATGATTCTATAGATTTAGACTTATATGAATGTGATGCGTGTTCGTTGATTCAGTTTAATTGCGAACCTGTATACTATTACAAAGATGTAATTCGTGCCGTTGGCCTATCCGATACATTGAAGAAACTTCGTATTGAACAATACGCTGATTTGTTTAATAAATATTCTTTAAAGGGCAAAAAAGTTTGGGAAGTCGGATGTGGCGGCGGAGAGTTTCTAAAGCTTTGGGAACAGTTTGATGTAAAAGCTTTTGGTGTTGAAAACAACGATTTATTAGCAGGTAAAGCTCAATCAGAAAACCTAAATGTGATAAAAGGGTATGTTGATGAAGATTATATTGATACAAACGGTCCTTTTAATGCATTTACTTCTTTTAATTATCTTGAACATCAACCCAGACCTTCGGAATGGGTTAAAGGGATATATAATAATTTAAATGATGGAGCTGTAGGACTATTGACGGTTCCTAGTTTTGAATATTTTATAGAAAAAGCAAGTTATTATGAATTTATGCGAGATCATATCGCATATTATACAGAAACGTCTTTGAAAAATCTGTTTGCACTTAATGGATTTGATGTCCTTGATATAGGAAGGTTTAACGGGGATACAACGTATATTGTTGTTCAAAAGAGAAGTAAAATAACTATCCCTGATTTTGAAGAACAAAGACGTTATCTTGAAAATAGAATTAACTCATTTGCGATAGATAATAATATAAAAGAAATGGCTGTGTGGGGAGCGAGCCATCAAGCACTAACAATGCTAGCCACACTCGGATTTGATTTTGACGTGAAGTATATTATTGATTCTTCGCCTATTAAGTGGGATAAATATTCGCCGGTTTCCCATTTGAAAATAGTTTCTCCTGATTATTTTTATAAAGATGACATTCAAGATGTACTTATTATGGCCCCGGCTTTTTCTTATGAGATTTGCAAACAGATTAAAGAGAATAAGATTGGTGTTAATAATATCATTGCAGTAAAAGATGATGATATTTTAGTTTTTTGATAATAGAGGCATATGTTGAAGAACGTAATTCTTACCGGCGCTACTGGTTTTATTGGGCGTTATCTGCTAAAACAGTTAATTGAAGATGGTTTTTATGTTACGACGTTAATTAGGTCGAAGGATAAAGAAAAAGAACTTTTGGAATTTCTGCGTCGTGATAATGATTTTACAGAAGATAAACTGACTTTTATTGAAGCTTCATTGGAAGAAATCGAAAACATAGTATTTCCTGAGAAGAATTATTTCGCGTGGATACAGCTTGCATGGGGTGGCGTTAATAGGGATGAGATAAATAATGAAAAGGTTCATAAAAAGAACTATGATTATTCAATTAAGTGTCTTCATAAGGCAAAAGAATTAAATTGTGAAAAGTTTATTGAAGCAGGTAGTCGAGCTGAATGTGGAAATGAAGATTCAACTATTCCTGAAGCGATGAGTGGCAATCCATTAAATGTTTACGGGAAATATAAAAGACTATTTTATGAATTTGCTTTTGATTTCTGTAAAAACAACAATATTGAATATTTACATTTGAGATTGTTCGCTGTTACCGGTCCCGGGGATCATCCGTGGTCATTAGTTTCTGAATGCTGCAGAAGATTTTGCGATAACGAACCGATGCATTTTGGAAGCTGCGAACAAATGTGGAATTATTTGGATGTCCGCGATGTTGCCCGAATTATTGTTAGCTTGTTGGATAAATATAATTATTCTTTGAATGATAATTGTATTATTAATGTTGCGAATTTAAATTCTAAACAATTGAAAGAATACATCTATTCAATTTATGAACTTACGCAGTCTGCTTCAGAATTAGCTTTTTCGGATAAAAAAGGGTTTGACTCTAATCCAATAGTGGATAAACTAATTGATTTTTATGATTTTTCCACTAATTATATTTTTAAAGATACAATAAAAGATATATTGGAAATTGGCTTTTGATTATATGTGTAGTTTATACATTTTTAGATGCATATATAGTTTTTATATGAAAAGGAGCGATTAAGCTCCTTTTTTTCGTGAGATAGTATTTATTTGTATTGAACGAATAATGACAAAAATTATCCAAATGTTACAATTAAAGTGTAATAAGGGGAATTTTTATATGAACTTGTAATCATATTCTTAGCGCGCGTAAGGAATTGATTATGCGTTCATATGCAAATGCTATGGAGGCATGGAATGAAAAATAGTCATAAGGGATTCAGTTTGATAGAACTGATAATTGTAATTGCCATTATGGCAATATTGGTCGGAGTATTTGCACCTGTTTTGTTTATTTATTTAAATAAATCTCAGGTTTCTGCCGATACTCAGCTTTGTTCTTCAATACAGGATGCAATTTATATTTCTATGCATGATCAGGATGTTGCTACTGCTGAAGATGACAGTAAGGACCAAATTGATTTGATTTGTTCGGGTAACAAAGTGGCGTTAGACTCGCTTTCTGATTGCGAATTTGTCAGAAATGTTAATGATATCGTTGGATATGACGTTTGCTCTGTCAACAATAACAGAGATCATTTTAAAACAAAAATTGCAAGAGAGAACGGGGAAATATATACACAATTCTATAATGGGAATTATTATGTATGGATAGATGGAAGTGATGCTTCCGGACGTGACAAGGATGTTATCACTATCGCTGATGCAACTGAGATAGAAGATGGCGTTATTTACGCCTATTAAAATAAAACCCTTTCAATAACCGGGACTTGTAATAAGCGTAGGATTACAAGTTCCGGTACATTAGTTTATAAGTAAAAATGAACAAAATGTAAACAAACTGTTTATAAAATTTTAATGAATGCAAGCCCTGGGTTTGCTTGAATAATAATACTGGGTTTGCTATAATTACTTTAACTGGATAAATATGCAACGGGAGACTTATGTCTATGGGAAACTTATTTTGGATAGGAATTAACGGAGTGATTGTTATATCCATTCTTGTCTTTCTTTTCGGACTCATGATAGGCAGTTTCCTAAATGTATGTATATACAGAATTCCTCTTAAAGAGGATATTGCCGTTGAAAGATCTCACTGTATGAAATGCGGACATGTTCTTTCCTGGTACGAACTGATTCCTTTATTCAGCTGGATTATTCAAGGCGGCAAATGCAGAGCGTGCAAAGCGAAGATTTCTATCCAGTACCCGTTGGTTGAACTCGGAAACGCTCTTGCGTGGATGGCGATTCTTTACATCTGGGGTTTACAGTGGGTAACTATCATATATTGTTTATGCGCTTCCTGTATGATTGTTATTTCTGTAATTGATGAGAGGACAAAAGAAATTAATCTTGCATTAAATATATTCATAGGTGTTTTGGGAGTAATCAGATTAATACTTGATTACACGAACTGGTACTATTATTTAATAGGAATGTTTGCAGTAAGTATTCCTTTCCTGTTAATAGTGATTATCTCCAAAGAAAGAGCAATGGGCCTTGGCGATGTTTATCTGATGGCCGCCGCAGGACTTCTTCTCGGATGGAAACATGTTTTACTGGCAACCGCAATTGGATGTGTACTTGGAAGTATAATTCACATCATTAGAATGAAAGTTAGTAAAAAAGACCGAGAACTTGCATTTGGACCATATTTATGTGCAGGAATTTATATTACTATTTTATTCGGAGCGCCTATTTTAAACTGGTATATTGGCGTTTTGACAAACAAAGGTTTCTAGGCCTGAAGGCTTGAAATAAAATATCATTATACTTCATTGAAAGGGGACAGAATAATGGATCAAAGGTTATTGTCCATTTATATCGGTGCTGAGGTCATCAGAGTTGTAGATGCTACGCGAAAGTCTGCGACTAACATCACTGTTAACAGTGTTGATGAAGTGACTACACCGGCGGGCAGTTTTGATGATGGCTACATCACAGACGTTCTTGAAATAGCCAGCGCCATCAGAGGCAAAATTATCGGCAAAGCCGGTAAAGCAAAGGCAGTCTTTACAGTTTCGTCTAAAAAGATTGCTAGTAAGGAAGTTGTTATTCCTTATGTTAACGGAACTAAGAAAATCTATTCCGTATTAAATGCTAATGCAAGCGAATATTTCCCTATGTCAACCACTGGCGATTTTATATTTGCCTACAACATAATGGAAACTTTTCAGGATGACGACGGAAAGAAAATTCGTGTTAATGCAGTCGCAGCACCCAAGGATTTAATCGAGGGTTATTATGAAATTGCTGATGAGTTAAAACTTCAGATTTACGATATCGACTATGTCGGCAACTCTGTTCAGCAGCTTCTCAAACTCCAGATGAGCAACAACGAGAATGATACTAACCTCGTACTGCAGATTGAAAAGGATGCTACTTTTGTTAACATCATGGCAGGCAAGGATATTATCCTTCAGCGTTCCGTTCCTTATGGTAAAAACGCCGTTATCAATTCGATAATGGAAATTAAGAAACTTACCGAAAAGGAAGCCATCGAACTCCTTAGAGATAAGGACAGAATGGACAGAAGCGTTACAGATGAAGAGTATTCCGAAGCTGTTAGATATCTCATCTCATCTATCGGCCGTATCGTAGAATATCACAGATCGCGTAACCCTGAGAGAATTATTGATGGCATTAAGGTCTTCGGTGAAGGCGCATCTATCGCGGGTATCGACGAAGTCTTAAGACAGGAACTCGGTGCAGAAGTTACCAGATTTAATACATTAAACGGTATTAAGGTATCTCAGAAATCTTATCTTTCTGCCGATCAGGCTTTAAGATTCCTTGCTTGTTTCGGCGCTGTTCTAAGTCCTATCGGTCTTAAAATCAGCAAGGACAAAAAGGGCTCTGAAGCAACAGGTGCTTTGATAGATAAAATCCTTATCGGTCTTATTGCGCTCGCTGCAGTTGTAATGCTTGTCATTTGCGTTATGTTCCAGATTAAATATGCTATCAAGAAAGCTGACGTTGACTTTAAGAAGAACCAGATAGCACAGATGGAGATTGCAGAAGCAATTGAAGCTCAGTATAAAGAATCAGTTGAATCCTACAATACTGTTAAGAGTTTTTCCGACACTACTCATAATGACAACGTAATGCTTTTGAAGTATGTTGAAGATTTGGAAAGAATACTTCCCAACGGAACATACATTGATAATATTTCTTGCGTTGACGGCTCTTTGAGCTTTGAAGTATTTGCTGAATGTAAGGAAGATGCTGCTGACTTCATTGTCCAGATGAATAATATTGATTATGTAAGCGGTCTCAGCATCGTTACTATTACAGATGCAGATATTCCTGATTATGAAGCTCCCGAACCTGAAGAAGGCGAAGATGGCGAAATTATTGAAGCCGATCCTTATACCAACACAGGACATCTTGTACATTGGAATGTATCATGCGTAATCACCGATCCTAATTTTGTTCCCGGTGGTGCAATCGCAGATACAAATGCAGATATGGTTAATGAAGGAGGCGATCAATAATGAAAATATCAGATAGAGATAAAAAACTTATTTTATTCGTTCTTCTTGCTGCTATAATTGCGCTTCCGATTGTGTTTTTTATAAAGCCAAAAAAAGAGGATATTACAGCTCTGGATAATGAACTTGTTTCTTTGAATGAAAGATATACATATCTTAAAGCTTTATATGAGAAAAAACCTTTTTATGAATCTGAAATTGAGCGACTTTCAAAAGAAAGAGATGAGATTATTAAAGGATTTGCACAGGGAATTAAACAGGAAAATACAATTATGTTCTTAAGAAACATAGAATTGACATTTCCTATATATATGTCCTCTGAACAGTATTCGGATTACGCATATACAACGGTTGCAGAAGGAAGTTACAATGAAAATGGCGAATTGGAAGGCGACTTAACTGCGATGCAGTCAGATGTTGTAGTTTCTTATTACTGCGAATATGATCAGTTCAAACAGTTACTTGATTATATATTTAATTATAAAGATAAGATGGCAATTTCAGCTATATCTGCTAGATATAATACTGAAACAGGATATCTTGAAGGAACATTTAATTTAAGCGAATATGCTATTATCGGTACCGGACGAAGTGTTGCCACTGTTCCAATTCCTGAACTTAAAAGAGGCGAGAATGAAGCTATTTTCTATCCTTATGATTACTTCGTAGAAGAGGAAGAGGAAGTGGTTGAAGAAGAAGCTTCTGCTGAGGAAGCAGAAGAAGAGACCGAGGCTACTGAATAATAATTAATTTTCTTGTGGCACTTAAATGTGCCACAAGAAAAATGAATTTTGAGATTATAAGAGATTTTATAGATTTGAAGTTTGTTATATTTTCAAAATGGAGGTTTTAATGAAAACAAAATTTATTAAAAAAAGTAAAAAAGGATTTTCGTTGGTAGAAGTATTACTTGCTGTTATACTTCTAGCTATTATAGCTACTCCTTTATTGCAGACTATAGTTGCATCTATACGTGTAAATAATAAATCTAAAGAACAAATGGCTGCCAATGATTGCTGTACTGCTGTTTTGGAGTATATTGAAACTTTGGATTTTAGCGATGATGCGAGTCATGGACTTAAAAAAAAGATTGATAATAAATCTTTTTCAGTTCCGAACATTTATAGTGGCTCAACTAATGGAGCTGATTCTGCTGCGCTTTCGTATAGTGGATTTACTAGTGATATTTTTAGTGAATCAAGACTTAATTCTGATGCGAGCAGAGACAGTAAGGTTATGATTTATGCTCCTTCTATTAATACGTTTGTAATGAGTAATGTTGAATATAGTAAGTACAGATTTGATGTTACTGTCAGAATTTCTGAGAATCCTGCTATATCCGGCGGTTCGTTCAGCGTATATGATGTTTATGTAAAAGCTTACCCTGTTAAGGTTATAAATGGTGTATCTACACACGGAAGCACACCTTATATTACAGATTACTGTGGATCTATTTTCAATAAGTTTAAATAAGATTGGATGAGATTAGGAGGTTTATTATGAAAAAAAATAATCTTTTAAAACCCCATAATTCGCATAAAGGCGCTGCTTTGGTTTCTATTTTGATAGCCGTTGCGTTTCTTTCTATTATTTCAGCTACAATGCTTCTTGTATCTGTTAATAACTATGAAATGAAAGTTACTCAATCGAAATCAAAGAAGAACTTTTATCAAAATGAGGTTTGCGTTAATTTAGTTACTGCTCAGGTGCGTAATACAGTTTTAAATCAGGAAAGCCCTGATAAGAAGATTAAAATTGCAGTTGGCGGCACCGATTCGGCAACAACATATAAAGCTGAAAAAATTGCCGATCTTATTGAACCCGGCGGAACTCATACAGGTAGTTCAGGTAAGTGTTCTTTTACGACTTCTGACGGATATAAAATTACTACTTTTGATGGAAATATCTATACATATGATAAAGATCATCCCGAAGCTGGAAAAACAGCCAGTGATTATACCGGTGGATCTAAAGTAGTACTTGATGCTGTAAAAGTTGAAGTTGAAAATCCCGATGGATTTAAGAATAAGATTGAAACTGATATCAACTTTTATATGCAGATGTCTGCTTCTGGCGGTGGCGGAGGAACAATTGGTGAATGTAGTTTCCTGATGGATAACAGCATTACTGTTCAAGATGGAAAGCCTGCACGTATCCAGATTTATGGAAACAGTATTATAGGTAAATATACATATTCCAGTTCTGAACACAAATCTTTAGGTGCTACTGCTTTGAATTTATCAGGCAACAGTACATATAGTATTGTCGGTGATTATACTGTTATTTACGGTGATATTTATATTAGTGACAGATCTACTTTAAATATTGTCAGAGGAAATGTTTCTGTATTTGGTAATATTTATTTACAGGATAACGGAGCATTACTTTGCAATGGTAATTTAAAATTAGGCCCTACTGCAAAAATTATGAGGGGTACCAGTGAAATTACTGCTACTGATAAATCTAAAAATGTAATTATCACAGGAAGCATTACGCACTTAACTGCTGCTGATGAAACTGCAGTTAGAGATAAATTGAAACTAAATGACTCTAATGCTAACAACGATGGCGTTCTTGCTCAGATTATTCAGCAGAATAATGGTAAGTATTTTTACCAGTTAATGAATATGCAGGGTCAGGCCGCATCTGGTTGTGATAATTTCTATTTTGATGGTAAACAGTATACTGTTTCGTTCTATACACAGAACGATATAAACACAGCAAATATGTTTGATTATAAACTTGCATTCCTTTATGACAATGGCGGATCAAGTTTATATTCGAGCAATAAGATAACTTTGGATTATTCAGCTACAAATACAACATTTATTTCCAGCAGGCCTCTTGTAGTTAACAATACACATACTGTAAATGTTTCACAAATGGGTAAAGCTCAGTTTAATTATGTTCTTGAGCATCCAGCTATTGCAGTTAATGGTTATACCGTAAAGAATTTCTTTGTTAGTAATCCCAATGCAATTGTATCGGAAATTTTCAACAAAGCTAATGGTTCTTCCGGAGGAAATCCTACTTGTGCAAATACTGCAGCCGGATATTCAGAATGGTCTAAAGAATATTAAAAGGGGGAAACATTATGAAAAAGACAAATAATAAAGGTCTTTCATATGTAGAACTTATACTTGTTATAGGTATCCTTGTGATCGCTACCGGTATAGTAAGTCTTTCGATTGGAATTATTAGTAGAAATAATGTTACCGCTGCTGTTAATAAGATTGATGTTGCTTTTAAAAGAGCGCAGTCTTCAAGCATGGCTAAAGGAGATAAAGCAGGTGCATTGGTATTCTTTTGTGAAAACGGAAGTTTATATTATAAGATTGGCGTAGACTCTTCGGAGAAAAACAAAGTGGCTACAGGTCCTGTTAAAGTGAAATTTGGCAGTCTTGAGTTGGGTAATGGAGAAAATATTACATATATGTACAATCAGGCAACCGGTTCTGTTTCTTCTTCGGGCACATATGATTTTGGCTCGGGCAGTTACAGTTCATCAGGTGGTGTTGCAAGTTACGTTAATGTTGAAAATAATTCCCATACTCAACATATTCATCTTATTCCTCAGACGGGTAAGACGATAATTAATGATTAATAAGGAGGTAAAATATGAAAAACAATAATAAAGGTTATACTTTAGTTGAATTATTGGTTTCCTTAGCCATATTTTCCATAATTATTGTTGGTATCATTTTGTTTATGCGAAATGCTTCTGTTGCATATAAGAATGAGAATATTGAAGTTAATGTTCAAAAAGAAGCTCAGATTTTTCTTTCACAGGTAGAAGACTTGGTTATTGATTCAACTGCATCAATTTCGACTACTACTGATGGCGCAGGAAATCCCAAGTATGTTATTACTAATCCTGATGGTGTTAGTTCTATAACATTTATTCCTGGCGCTGACGGCTTAGGCAAAGTATATTACAATGATTCCTACTTAATGGCCGAGAAAGTTGAAAATTTTGTAATTGATAAAACTACTGCCAATGATAATTCTTGTACTATTAAAGCCGTTTTAGCTTATAATGATGCTTCTTCTAACAAGAGATCTTATTCAGCAAATAAAGAGGTATATTTCAGAAATACCGCGATTGAAAATAATGCGGATCATGTTCTTGATTTATCTGTTTCGGCAACAGGTACCGGTCCGGTTACAACTGCAAATTCCAGAGTTATTGACAGATTTGAAATTGTAAATGTTAAAGATGAATTTGGAATTGTTACCGTAACTGGTATTGATAATAATTATTATAAGTGTCTTAAAACTGATAGCCCTACTTATTATAATGCTACTACAGATGCTGTTGTTAAACCTGATTATGCATCAGGAAATACATTTTTAGTTACAACCAGTACCGGTGTTAATGATAATCCTGCTACAAATGTTGCATCTTCAACTTTAACAGGAGTTGATGCTTCAGGAAGTACTGTCACGGTAACGTTAAGTACTCCTGCTGTGAGCATGTCCCATGGAACCGGTGTTATTGAATATCCTATTGGTTCTGTTAATACAAGCTCAGGATCAGGATATTTTGTATCATATATTCCTTTAGCAGGATTTGATGTAAATGATTATAATAAGTATTGGAAATCTTCAAGTTCTTCTTATTCAGCTATTAAATATGATCTTCAAATCCTCAATAACGGATCTAATGTTAAGTCTGTTACAGGAAAAACTGTTACTCAGTATCTCGATGCAACTTACAGTGATACTCCTTTTAATAATAATAAAGTAAGATGGGATAATTTATCAAATAACGGATACAGCACCAACCAGGGAGATGCTATGATTCTGTGTGCTGATGATTATAACAATGATGATTTGGTTGTTGTTTATAATAATGAGGGTACTGCTCTTCATAATCCCGATTGGACAGCCGGAGATTGTTATCAGATTTTTGATAATGGTAAAATCAAGGTAAAAATTAAGATATATTTAGTAAAATCCAATGGTACTACTACATACTCCAAGGAAGATACATATACAATGGTTACCTCAGGAACACCTTTAAGTGGAGTAAACTAAATTCATCTAATATTTTTGTTATTTAAATTTAACCTGTCAAAGATAGAATTATAACTATTTTTGACAGGTTTTTTATTGTTAATAGTATAATATATCTTTTGACATCTAATTCAATATAATGTAAAATATAACCGTTCAAATACGGTTATATTTTTTTTATTCTTGAACGTTTATGTTTTTGTTTTGATTTTAGGGGTAGATATGTTTATTTCCAGAAAACAATTTGATATTCTTGAGATTTTGGCATATTCGGATGAACCACTTTCGCAGAGGGAAATTAAAGACCAAAGTGTTCATTCTTTAGGCACAATTAATAAAATAGTAAAAGAATTGAACGAATTAGGCCTTATGAAGGATGGAAAAATCACTAAAGAAGGCTTAGCAAGTCTTGAACCCTATCGGGCCAAAAGAGCTGTCTTTATTGCTGCGGGCTTTGGATCAAGGTTAGCACCTATCACTCTTAACACTCCCAAACCTTTGGTCAGGGTAAAAGGTGTTCGTATTATAGATACTCTATTAGATGCATGTATTAAAGCTGACATTACAGAAATATATATTGTCAGAGGTTATCTGGCAGAGCAGTTTGATCAGCTTTTATATAAGTATCCGATGATTAAGTTTCTTGAAAATCCCATATACAACGAAGTGAATAATATCAGTTCAGGTATGATAGCGAGACATTTACTGTCAAATTCTTATGTTTTTGAAGCAGATTTGTTTTTATCAAACCCGGATATTATAAAAAAGTATCATTATACTTCAGATTTTCTAGCTATTCCTAAAGAAAGAACGGATGATTGGTGTTTTACCGTAAAGGATGGAGTTATAAAAGATGAAAAAGTAGGCGGTATTAACTGTTATCAGATGGTTGGTATTTCCTATTGGAATATGGAAGACGGTAAAAAACTTGCTGATGATATTGCTGAAGTTTATGCATCACCGGGTGGTAAAGAACGATATTGGGAACAGGTTCCTCTTGTGTATAAAAAGGACAATTACTCTGTAGAAGTCAGGGAATGTTGCGATGAGGACGTTGTAGAAATAGACACGTTTAATGAACTTAAAGCTATTGATAAAACTTATGATGTATAGATTTGAAAGGCTAAAATAATGAATGAAATAAAAAGAAATATCTTATTAAATCCCGGTCCGTCTACCACTACAGACACGGTTAAATATGCTCAGGTTGTTCCTGATATTTGTCCGCGTGAAAAGGAATTTGCCGGATTGATGAAAGGTCTTCGTGAGGATTTGGTAAAAATCGTTCATGGAGATAAAGATAAATATACTTCGGTTCTTTTTTGCGGTAGCGGGACTATTAATATTGATGTTTGCATTAATTCTCTTCTTGATGAAGGTAAAAAAGTACTTGTAGTAAATAATGGAGCTTACAGTTCGAGAGCGGTTGAGATCTGTGAATACTACAATTTGCCTCATATAGATTTAAGATTTCCCGTAGATGAACAACCTGATTTAACCACGGTTGAAGAAACTCTTAAAAACAATCCTGATATCGGCCTTGTTCATACAACTCATAATGAAACAGGTACGGGCATATTAAATCCTGTTCGCGAAATTGGTGCTTTAGCTCATAAATACGGTGCCTTTTTTACGGTTGATACCACCAGCACTTATGCTATGAGACCTATTGATATAGAAAAGGACAATATAGATTTTTGCATGGCTTCGGCTCAGAAAGGTCTTATGGCTTTTACAGGATTAAGTTTTATTGTGGGAAATCGTGCAATCATTGAACAATCTAAAAACTTCCCTAAAAGAAGCTATTACTGCAATTTGTATCAGCAATATGAATATTTTGAAAAGACGGGAGAAATGCATTTCACTCCGCCTGTTCAGACTATATACGCAACAATAGAAGCATTAAAAGAATACTGGAAAGAAGGCGAGGAAGCCAAATGGGCGCGTCATACCAGAATATTTAATGCTATTAATGAAGGGCTTGATGAACTTGGTTTTAAACAGGTCATAAAGCCTGAACTTCGTGCCGGACTTGTTTCGTCGGCGATTTATCCCGATGATCCGAACTTTAGTTTTGAAAAGGTTCATGATTACTGCTACGAAAGAGGATTTACGATATATCCGGGCAAAATTTCTACTATCAATACATTCCGCCTTTGCGCACTTGGAGCTATTGATGAAGCTGATATTAAAGATTTCTTTGTAGTTTTTAAAGAGGCATTAATTAATACGGGAGTTAAAATCCCAGTACAGTATAACTAAGAAAAGGATATTTTATGAAGACTGCTTACACATGTTTTTGCACTGATATAATTCATGAAGGACACTTAAATATAATTAACGAAGCTAAGAAATATGGTCGTGTTATTATAGGCGCATTATCTGATAAAGCTTTGATTCGATACAACAGATTTCCGACGGTAAGCCAGGAAGAACGTGTGAAATTATACCGTTCTCTTGAAGGCGTTGATGAAGTTGTTATTCAGGATGATATGCTTTATGATGATGTTATAAGCCTGATTAGACCGGACTATATCATTCACGGCGATAACTGGATTACAGGGCCTGAAACGACAATTCGCAATCATGTTTTAGAACTAATTAATGCTTATGGCGGACAATTAATAGATGTACCGTATACTTATAACGAAAAGGTCTCTAAAATAGACTTACAGCTTCGTGAAAAGCTTGCCATGCCTGAATACAGGAGAAAACGTCTTCGTGATTTATTAAAGATGACTCCTATCGTAAAAGCCATGGAAGCGCACAGTGGTTTGACAGGCCTTATTGTTGAAAAAACAGTAGTAGAATGTGACGGAAAACTGGACCAGTTTGATGCTATGTGGATTTCATCACTCTGTGATTCTACCGCAAAAGGTAAACCTGACATTGAGCTTGTTGATATGACAAGCCGTTTCAGAACGATTGAAGATATTACCGAAGTTACCACGAAGCCTATCATTTTTGACGGTGATACGGGTGGATTAACAGAGCATTTTGTTTATACTGTTCGTACCCTTGAGAGACTGGGCGTCAGTGCAGTAATAATAGAAGATAAGACAGGGCTTAAAAAGAACTCTCTTTTTGGAACCGAAGTTGAACAGACTCAGGCGTCTATAGAAGAGTTCAGTGCGAAAATCTCCGCAGGAAAAGAAGCGCAGCTTACGGATGATTTTATGATTATTGCTCGTATCGAATCTTTGATTCTTGAAAAGGGGATGGAAGATGCGCTAAAAAGAGCAAGAGCTTTTGTATCGGCAGGTGCCGACGGTATAATGATTCACAGCAGAAAGAAAGAGCCTGATGAAATTCTTGAATTCTGTGATAAATTTCGCGCAGAGAACAAGACTACACCGATAGTGGTCGTACCCTCGAGTTTTAATACTATCACAGAAGGAGAATTAGCTGAGCATGGTGTTAATATAGTTATATATGCCAATCAGCTTACACGTTCGGCGTTTCCGGCTATGCAGCAGACGGCTGAAGATATTTTAAGATATCATCGTGCCAAAGAGGTTGATGACAGACTGATGTCTATTAATCAGATTATTACGTTGATTGATGAGATTTAGGAGGATTTATAACATATGAATGTTGAAAGATTATACGAAATAATCGGCTCAGACTTTTATACAGGAGTTCCTGACAGTCAGCTTAAGGCTCTCTGTAATTTCCTGATGGATAAATATGGTATTGATTCCAAGCATCATATTATTGCGGCTAATGAAGGAAACTGTACTGCTTTGGCTGCAGGATACCATCTTGCAACCGGTAAAGTTCCTGTTGTTTATATGCAAAATTCAGGCGAAGGAAATATCATTAATCCTGTTGCATCGCTATTAAATGACAAGGTTTATGCTATTCCTGTGATTTTCATTGTCGGCTGGCGAGGAGAACCGGGCATTCATGATGAGCCTCAGCATATTTATCAGGGTGAAGTGACTGTAAAACTCCTTGAAGATATGGATATCGCTGCTTTTGTGATTGGTAAAGAAACCACAGAAGAAGAATTATCTGCGAAGATGATTGAATTCAGACAAATCCTTGATTCAGGCAAAGATGTTGCTTTTGTTATAAGAAAAGGAGCATTAACGGATGCTCCTAAGGTTGAATACAAAAACGATAATACAATGATTCGTGAAGAAATCATTAAACATATAGTAAATGCAAGCGGAGAAGATCCTATTGTAAGTACTACCGGAAAGGCATCCAGAGAGTTGTTTGAAACCAGAGTTGCGAATAATCAGAGCCATAAATATGATTTCCTGACAGTCGGTTCCATGGGTCACAGTTCATCGATTGCTTTGGGCGTTGCAATTAATAAACCCGAACAGCGTATATGGTGTATAGACGGTGACGGTGCAGTATTAATGCATATGGGTTCAATGGCTGTTCTTGGCTCTAATAAACCTAAAAACTTAATTCATGTAGTAATCAACAACGGTGCACATGAAACAGTAGGCGGAATGCCCACGGTTGCATCAGACATCGATTTGGTAGGTGTGGCAAAAGCATGCGGATATCCTTATGCTGTATCAGTTGATACTTTCGAAGATTTAGATAAAGAACTTAATCTTGCAAAGGGTAGAAATGAGCTTAGCTTGATTGAAGTTAAATGTTCAATCGGAGCCAGAGAAGACCTTGGCAGACCTACCACAACAGCTCTTGAAAACAAACAAAACTTTATGGAGTATTTGAGCAGCATATAAGCGATTATTTTACTTTTAAAATGTAATATTTTTGAAAATATAGTATAATTCTTTTATGGACGGAAAATATTTTGGAAATTCGCTGTTAACTGGCAGTGAAAAACTCTTTAATACTTCTATTTTTATAAGCGGTTCCTATGGAATGCTCGCTTCTTTCTTTGTATTTTACCTGATTTATTTAAATGAAGAACATAATGCAAATATTAAGATAATATGCCAGGGCAGAAGTCATGAAAAGATGGCTTCTCGTTTTGGCGATTATTTGAATAAAGACTATTTTATTGAGATTAATGATGATATCTGCTCAGAACTTGATGTTAATGGAGAGATTGATTATATTGTTCACGCCGCAAGTCTTGCGAGTTTGCAGTATTACAATACGAGACCTGTGGATGTATTGATGCCCAATGCGATGGGAACATATCATCTGCTCGAACTTGCTCGTAAAAAAAATGTTAAATCATTTCTGTTTTTAAGCACCGGAGAGGTGTACGGAAATATACCGCCTTCGGATACTGTTTATGATGAAACCACAGGCTTTGGCGCTTTGGACAGCATGAATATCAGAAACTGTTATTCCGAAAGCAAGCGTATGGGCGAACTTCTATGCAAAGCTTATTATGTTCAGTATGGCATCAACGCTGTAGTTACCCGTTTAGCGCACACATATGGCCCTACAATGGATTTAATTAACGATAAGCGAGTATTTACCGAATTCGTTAAAAATATCGTAAATAACGAAGATATAGTGATTAAAAGTTCCGGCACTACGGAAAGGATTTTCTGCTATGCGGCGGATGCTGTTGAAGCTTTTATACTGATGATGACAAAAGGTCAGGGTGGCGAAGCATATAATCTTTATAACAATTATCAGAGAGTTCAGATTCGAGAACTTGCAGAGAGACTGGTTGCTTTATATCCTGAGAAAAAACTTAAGGTGGTTTTCGAAAAACGTGATGATGAAAATTATCTCGAATGTCCGGTTGAAAAGCCTATTCGTATGAGTACCGAAAAGCTTGAATCATTAGGCTGGAAGCCAAAATTCAGTATCGAAGAAGGATTTAAGTTGACGATAGATTATTTTGAATCAATTAAGAAAAACTGATAAGAAATTATGAATGTAGAAAAACTGAAATCATTTTACAAAAATAAAAAAGTGTTTATAACCGGCCATACAGGGTTTAAGGGATCATGGCTTTGTCTTTTGCTTAAATCACTTGATGCTGATGTATACGGATATTCTTTGAATCCTCCTACAAAACCTTCATTGTTTGAATTGTGCGATATAAAGAGCAAAATTACACATTTTGAAGGAGATGTGCGTGATTTAGATAATTTAAAGAATGTATTCGATAAGGTTAAACCCGAGATAGTTATCCATATGGCTGCACAGCCGATTGTACGCGATTCTTACAAAGAGCCTGTCTATACTTATGACGTCAATGTAATGGGTACTGTAAATGTATTGGAATGTGTCAGACTGACCGATTCGGTGAAGAGTTATGTAAATGTGACTACAGATAAAGTTTATCTTAATCGTGAGTTAAATAAACCCTTCAAGGAAGATGAAGAACTCTGCGGATTCGATCCTTATTCAAATTCCAAATCCTGCTCGGAACTTGTGACTTACTCATATAAAAATTCGTTCTTTGGCGGAGAAACTGGTAAGATGTCTGATGGCAGAGTTGTTTCTATCAGTACCTGTCGTGCAGGTAATGTAATCGGAGGCGGTGATTTTGCAAATGACCGTATTATTCCCGATTGTGTACGTGCAATTGAAGCCGGAGAGGATATAATAGTTCGAAATCCTTATTCAATCAGACCTTATCAGCATGTATTAGAGCCTTTGTTTGTTTATCTTTCAATTGCTATGGAGCAATATAATAATCCTTCGTTTGCAGGCGCTTACAATGTAGGACCGAATGACTCTGACTGCATTACTACAGGCGATATGGTTACGAATTTCTGCGATAAGTGGAATAATTATCATAAAAGAAAAGACAATGCTGAAGAATTTAAAGAACTAAATTGGAAGAATCTTTCAGACAACGGACCTCACGAAGCGGCCTTCCTGAAACTTGATTCTTCTAAAGTACGAGAAGCATTATCATGGAGTCCCAGGTGGAGTATAAATGAAGCGCTTGAAAGGATTGTTGAGTGGTCAGACGTTTATTTAAACGGTGGAAACGTGTTGGAAATCTCTATGAAACAAATTAATGAATTTATTATGGCTAAATAAAAACAAATATCAAGTTTTTATAATCTAAAAGGATGTTTATACATCCTTTTTTTGTTTCACTTGACTTATAGTTAGTATTTGATAAAATATAGTTGGTTAAATGCAAACTATAGTGAGGACTATATTATGTCTTTCGATGAAGTAAAAAGAAAAGAAATTAAACTGTATCTTTTAAGAAAAATACTGGAGGATGATGAATTTGTTGTATCCAAAGTTGCGGATGCTTTTGGTATCTCTATGACCAGTGTTA
>JAEEGK010002538.1_pt1 | contig 45769 bp, 49 predicted proteins | sample 8958771 | NCBI WGS metagenome assembly JAEEGK01 (sample SAMN16246547, study PRJNA631951) | gut metagenome | biome: gut microbiome; feature: rumen; material: SC-attached | host: Bos | place: Iran: Karaj | collected 2018-10 | reverse complement strand
TCCCCTAGCCCTTGTTCGCTTTGGCGTGGTCCTTTAACCTGCTGATGATGTTCACCACGAGGTTGAAGGTGACGAACACCAGACCCTTCATCTCACCGTTGACGGTGTAGCAGTCGAAGGGACGGGTCTTGCCGGCCACGAGGATATCGACGAGCTGCTCGTCCGAGAGGTCATGGAGCTTTACCGATCTGGCTATGTCGTTTCCGGAACCGAGGGGGAGGATCATGAGCGCGGCATCGGTGCCGTACACTCCGTTCGCGACCTCGAATACCGTACCGTCCCCTCCGGCGGCGACGACGATCGAACAGGAGGAACTGAACTCCTTGGCGACGTCCGTTGCGTTCCCGGGGCCCGAAGTCTCCCTGTACTCGTACTCCGCTCCCTTCGAATCCAGAAGGCTCAGGATCGCCTTCATGCGGTCATTTGAATTCCCGCTGTTCGTAACGGGATTGTAAATGATTCCGATCATCCTAATCGGCTGAAGATTGTAACGGGGGATTTAACGATGGCGGTAACGGTTTTCCGTAGAACCGTTGTTTGGTCAACCGTTCGTTCGAAAATGCACGGAAACCCTCAGGGTCTTTGAACGGCATAGTCCTCTTTTTCGCCGAACGGACTCATGCTTATATATCGGGCATCGGTTAGAGCGGTCATGGAAAACACCCAGAGAACCCCTAAAGCAGGTTTCATGGGCAGCCCTACCGCACAGGTGCTGGGTCTTGTCACCGGATTCGCTGCGGCCTTCCTCATGCTGGCAGCCGGTCTGTACAGGAACGTCTGCCTCTTCGTGCTGGTCGGAGTCGTACTGTTCGTGATACCCAAGCTGTTCGGGGTGAGCAACATAAAGATCATGGCGCTGCTGGGAGCCGTCTTCATGGTCGCGACCACATTCGTTGGTGCCCTCGCGGTCACGGCCCCCATCCTCGAGAGCAATGACGAGAGTCAGATCACGGGGGACTTCAGCAGCGTGGCCGTCACCGAGAACGGTGACACATACGATGTGTCCGTGACGTACACCGGAGAGGCGACCGGAACGATGAGCCTGTACTACACCAAGGTCGGTACCACGTCGTTCAAGGTCATCATGCTCGGACAGGAGGACAGCTATGAGATGGCCGGGGCCGGGAACGTGTACACCTACACGGGCCTGCAGCTGGACTCCAGTGTCCTATACGAGATGCATTTCTCCAAATCGATAGACGACGAGGATTCGGATGATTCCGACCAGTTCTTCGTCTCGGCGAACGTATCCAAGACGGACATCAGGAACCATGCCATCAAGTGGAACGCGTACGTCTCCGGGATCGTCACGATAATGTTCTTCCTGATCCTGATCCTCACCACCTGGATGAGGCACAGCCTGGAGAAGACCAGGGAGAGGATGGAGGCGGAGGGACGCCTGTACCCCCAGGGATACGGACGCTGCAAGGAGTGCGGCATGCTCGTTCTCCCCGGCGAGACCGTCTGCAGGAAGTGCGGCGCATACATAGACATCCCCGACGAGATCAAGGAGAAGATGAAGCACAAGGTGGAATACATCGAATGCTCGGAGTGCGGTGCCGAGGTGCCCGCCGATGCAAGGAGATGCCCCAAGTGCGGAGCGAACTTCGACGAGGAGACCGAGGAGGTCCACGTCCAGGTATCCGAAGAGGAGCTCAGGGCGGAGGCCGAGACCAGAGCGGAGCCCGAAGGCGATTACTTCGAGTGTTCCGAATGCGGCGCCAAGGTTCCCGCCGATGCGAAGAAGTGCCCCAATTGCGGCGCCGAGTTCAACGAGGACGAATGATGTCCTCCCCGGGGGGATCCCCGGGCCTTCCAAACCATTTGTGCCAGCATTCATTAATTAAGTCCTTACCTTTAATCGCGCGTCAGCGAAAAGGAACGTTTAAGTCGTTGACGACCATGCAGTTATCGGATGCACTCAAACAACACTACTATCGACAATTTCGCGGACCTCGGTGTGAAAGAAGGGGCTCCGAAGAAATCCATCGCGCATAAGCTGGCCGAGAAGCAGCAGGAGATCTCGGTCACGGAATTCTTCGAGAAGAACAAACACATCCTCGGGTTCGACTCCAAAGCGAAGTCCCTGCTGATGGGGATCAAGGAAGCTGTGGACAACTCCCTCGACGCATGCGAGGAGGCCAACATCCTCCCGGACATATCCGTCAGGATCGACAGCCTCGGCGACGACGAGTTCAAGATCATCGAGGAGGACAACGGACCCGGTATCGTCCACAAGATGATGCCGAACGTTTTCGGACGTCTGCTCTTCGGTTCCAGGTTCCATGCCCTCAGACAGTCCAGGGGACAGCAGGGTATCGGAATATCCGCCACCATCATGTACGGTAACATCACCACCGGGAAACCTGCCCACGTGCAGTCGATGGTGGAGGGCGAGGTGGCCCGTCAGATGGACATCGTCATCGACACCAAGACCAACCGCCCCATAGTCACCAACGACAAGCCCTTCAACTGGGAGGGCAAGGAGCACGGTACCTACATAGAGTACTACATCGCCGGTAAGTACGTCACCGGCAAGCAGTCGGTGTTCGAGTACCTGAAGAACACCGCCATAGTCAACCCCCACAGCAGGATCACCTTCACCGACCCCTCCGGGAAGACCTTCGTCTTCGAGAGGGCCACGGACATCATGCCCGTCAAGTCGAAGGAGATCAAGCCCCACCCCGAGGGCATGGAGATCGGGGAGTTCCAGAAGTACGCCCAGAGGTCCGTCCAGAAGACCGTCAGGGCGTTCCTCACCAACGACTTCTCCAGGGTCACCCCGAGGGTGGCCGACGACATCCTGAGGAAGGCGGACGTCAAAGGGGACACCAAACCCTCCGCCCTCGACAGGGACCAGTGCAAGGAGATAGTCAAGGCCATAGGGACCACCAAGATCATGGCCCCTCCGACCGACTGTCTGTCCCCTATCGGCGACACCCTGATCAAGAAGGGTCTGATGCACGTCCTCGACGGAATGCGCCCCGACTACTACGCGCCGCCGATCACCCGTCCACCGAGATCCGTCAACGGGAACCCGTTCGTCATCGAGGCGGGAATAGTCTACGGAGGCGACATCCCCTCCGACGGACCAGTCACCATCCTGCGTTTCGCCAATCGCGTGCCCCTGCTCTACCAGCCCGGCGCATGTGCGATAACCAAGGCCGTATCCAACATGGACTGGAGGAGATACGGGCTCGAGCAGAGGGGAGGCAAGGGGATCCCCTACGGACCCGCCATCATATTGGTACACATCGCATCCACCAAGGTACCATTCACCTCCGAGGGAAAGGAGGCGGTCGCCGACTTCGAGGAGATCTCCAACGAGATCAATCTCGCCCTCAGGACATGTGCCAGGAACCTCAAGAGCCACCTGAACAAGGACGAGAGGAGGAAGAAGACCAGGGCAAAGTTCGAGATCGTCCAGGACATCCTGCCCATGATCGCCAAGAAATCGGCCGATTACCTCGGCAAGCCCGTCCCCGATCTCGACAGCAGCATATCCAAGATCATGAACGTCATCTGGGTTGAACCGACGGTGGAGAAGGAGAAGGGCAAGTCCAAGAGGACCATCACCTACACCGTGTACAACTACACGAGGCAGGAACGCTCACTCAGGCTGCATGCGCAGCTCCCGCTGGAGGCGGTTAACCAGATAGACATCGCCCAGGACGACCACTTCGTCGAGATCAACGACGAGGGCAAGGCCGCATGGGAGATAGACAACCTTCAGCCCTCAAAGCACACCTCGGTGAGGTTCGCGCTCGCGGGCGAGATGGCGGACACGTTCTCCGCCGACGACGTGTACATCTCCGGAATCAACCCCGTGATCGTCATGGGAGCCGACGCGCTTCCAGGAGACTGGGGAATCAAGGGAATGGACATAGTCGAATACGAGTCGGACCTCGTCGAGGACGACGATGACGATACAGAGGAGGTCGAGAACCTTGACGATGAATGAGAGAGACACCAAGACCGTCGGCAACCTCACGTCGATTGTCGGCCAGCTTTACGACCAGATGGACGCGGGGGAGGTCCCCGAGATGAGCCTCCCGCTGAGGTCCAAGAAGAACATCGAGTTCAACGTGAACACCGGCGTATGGAACTACGGCAACCTGCAGACCGTCAGGTCGCTGAAGAACCTCAACGCCGCCCACATGATGCTCAGGACGGTCTACACCTGCGACTTCATCAAGGGTCAGATCGAGGAGCACAAGTCCTCCACCTTAAGGGAGATGTACTACATCTCCGAGGGTTGGGGCAAGGCGAAGTTCCACTCCCAGGACGAGAGCAACCTGCTCGCGGAGGATCTGGAGGTCGTGTCGAAGTGCATGAGGGAGGACTTCAAGCTCCGCCCCGAGGAGAGCGGTGCCCACGTGTACGGAAACGTCACCTTCACCACCCAGACCAGGAAGGGCATGAAGAGCATCCACTGCATGGACGACGTGGCCGAGACCGGATTCGCCGTCCCCTACAACGTGGAGAACGACATCTTCAAGATCGAGCCCACCGACGCCAAGTTCGTCATGGCGATCGAGACAGGAGGAATGTTCGCGAGGCTGATCGAGAACGGGTTCTGCGAGAAGAACAACTGCATCCTCGTACACCTGAGCGGTCAGCCCGCAAGAAGCACCAGACGTCTCATCAAGAGGCTCAACGAGGAGTACAAGATCCCCGCCATAGTCTTCACCGACGGAGATCCCTGGTCCTTCCGTATCCACGCGTCCGTCGCATACGGTGCGATCAAGACCGCGCACATCTCCGATTACCTCGCCACGCCGGCGGCGCAGTTCATAGGCATCACCGCATCGGACATCCTGAACTACGACCTGCCCACCGACAAGCTGTCCGACAAGGACATCGGCGCCCTCAACGCCGAGCTGGCGGACCCCAGGTTCAAGGACGAGTTCTGGATCTCGGAGATACAGACCATGCTCAAGATGGGGAAGAAATCTGAGCAGCAGGCACTGGCCAAGTACGGTCTGGACTACGTCACCGACAAGTACCTCCCCGACAAGCTCGGCGATCTGGGTCTTATCTGAGACATCAAATCCGGCAGGGTGACCTGCCGGAACCGTTCCTTTTTATATCCTTTTTAAACGGACGGACGAACGGGTCCGAAATCCCTACAAAAAGGGTATATATACCTTACATTTTCCGACATCCCATGTCGTTCTTTGATGACACTAAGAATGCAGGACTGCTGCTCCTCATCATCGCGCTGATGGACATAGTCTTCGCACTCATCTCGATCTTCGCCCTTGACGGCTACAAGGATCTCGAGATGTGGAAGAAGATCCTGGTCATCGTCGGTGCAGTGATCGGCGCTGCCATCCTCGCACTGCTCGGTTTCGGAATAATGAAAGGGGGCGTCGCCTTCCAGATCGGTCCGTTCTTCTCCGATGTCAAATCCAAGTTCGGAGTCCTCGTCGCAGGAACCGCCGGTATCGGAATCGCTGACCTCATCGAGGGTATCTTCAACATCATCGCATTCGGCGGTACCAGTGTCGGTTCGCTCGTCATCGCGGTCATCCTCCTCGTCATGGCATGGCTCATGGTCAGCGGTGGAAAGGTCGCAGGCAACGTCATCTGGATCATCCTTCTGATCATCTACATCATCGGAATCATCGTCTCGGCGATCGCATCCCTCGTACTGGTCGGAATCCCCTCGCTGCTCCTCTTCATCATGCTCCTCCTCTTCCTGCTCTCGCCGGAAGTCAAGAGCAAGATGGGAATGAACTGATCGTTCCGAAGCTGCAGGACAGCAACCAAACCCCTTACCTTTCTTTTACATCCCCTGTGATAATCCAGTCTTTTGCGGACAATATCGCGCGGCCAATAGCCAGCAGTCCGTTTTGAAGGGTTAGGATACCCAAACACCTTTTATAATACTACTGTAATTATAGGCCAACACATAGGGGTGACCTTATATGGACAAAATGAACAAAATACTGTATTGTGTAATAATGTTCTTCATTCCGTGGCTTGGAAAGTTCCTCAACGGAAGGATCGTGCCCGGAGTCGTGCAGCTGGTTCTTTGGTTCTTCTTCATCGGATGGATCATCGGTCTTGTTGAGTTCGTTCTCGACATCATCAACCTCAAGAGCGACGACAACGGCGAGATCACCATCCCCTCGGGATTCTTCGACTTCCTCAACTGAAGCCGAATGCCCGCGCAAGCGGGCATCAAAACACCTTAACATTTCTATTCCCACTACTTGATGACATAAGACGGAGACCCCTCCGCCGTCCACGTTTTATACGGATGACACGATTGCGGTGGCGATGTTCTGCAGGAAGTGCGGTACCGACGTCGGCAATTCCAGATTCTGCTCCAACTGCGGCGCTGAGGTCGCACCCTCGGGGAACGGCGGCCCATGCTACATAGAGGAGCATAGGACGGTCAACAAGATCGCCTACGGGCTGATCGCCCTGCTCATCGGCGGGCTGGGGATCCACAGGTTCTACGCCGGCAAATGGATCTCCGGAATCATATACATCCTGTTCTGCTGGACCGGCATACCGAGCATCATCGCCTTCGCGGAGGCCATCGTCGCATTCTGCAGGGAGGACGACGGGTACGGGAACATACCCGTCTATGACGACAGGTACTTCGTGTGAGTCCGATCCGCATCGTGCGGATGCGGCATCGTTGTTCCTGAGATTATATGAAAAATCGTTAAAGAGGGGTCGTGCCCCTCTGTTTTACTTCACTCGGAGGACTCTTCGGAGTCCTTGGGCGCACACTGCTCGCAGGTGCATCCCTCTCCGTGCTCCTCGCAGCAGCACTCGTCATCCTCGCAGCAGCAGTCATCCCCGAGGAACTCGTCCTCGTAGGACTCGATGACCTCCTGTGCGAAGGTCCAGTCGCAGTATGCGACGTAGAGCGCGATGAACACGGGCACGAACGCGACGACGCACATGAGCGCCTCCATCGCGGGGTGCATCTCGACGCTGCGGGAGAGCAGTGCGAGGACTGCGGCGAACGCATCGATGGCGGCGAGGTCCATGACCCCGACCTTGTAGCTCACGAATGCGCAGAACGCGAAGAGGAGGCCGAGTCCGACCGCAGTGGGTATGGACATGCCGTAGTCGAAGGTGAGGATGAACAGTGCGAACAGCGCTGCTGAGAATCCCTCACACAGGTAGCCCTTGTAGAGGTTGAAACCGGCAAGGACCAATCCGCCCACTCCGAGGAAGTAGGAGAGGTTCATGTCGATCTGGACGAGGTCTGAGCTCATGCACATCCTGTAGACAGTGATGGTGATGAAGATCAGAGCGATGTAGAGGAACACAGCGATAGGCGCTGCGAAATCCGATCTGTCGTCGTTATACATGATGTATCACTGATAGTCCGACAGTACGCGCGTATTTATATGTTCATGGGCGCGAACGGAGTTCTTGTCCGACATTTCCCTCTCCTCCTGAGGAAATATATTATTGACATGACGCGATTCCGCCGTCATGAAGATCACACTGGTCCAGTCTAGAGGACTCGTCAACGACCCCAAGGTCAACTTTTTCAAAGCGAGGATGAGGATCAACAACGTGGACTCCGAGATATTCGTGTTCCCGGAGATGTTCTGCAGCGGCTACGTCAGCGACCCGGCCGTCATGAGGCTGGACGTACTGAAGCCGATGGTGATCGACGAGCTGGCCAAGCTCTCCGACAACAAGGGCAGCACCATCATCTGCGGATGCCCTCAGAAGGACGGCGACGCCATCTACGACTCCGCCCTGGTCATCGACGGGAAGGAGACGTCCTATTACAGGAAGATCAACACCTCCAACAAGGGCGTATTCGACGAATCCGCGGTGTTCGGCAGGGGTTCCGTACCCATGATCGTCGAACGCCAGGGACTGAGGATGGCCATGGCCGTAGGCCACGACCTGTTCGTATCCGACCTCATGGAGTACTACGCCGAGAACGGAGCCGACATGGTCATATGCATCGCCGCGCTGCTCCCGGAGCAGATCGACGGATTCCTCAAGGTGGCGCAGTCCACCGCCATAAGGTTCTCCATCCCGATCATGTTCTGCAACATGACCGGTCCCGACTGCGGTAAGGAGCTGGGAGGAAGGAGCGCCTACATCGACCAGAACGGCGAGATCGTAGAGAACTGCACCGCCGGAAGCGACGTCAGAGAGATCAGGATCGACGTGGAGGCTCTCAACGCCAACACCGCTTCGCGCGTCATACCCCCGAAGATGCAGTTCGACGGACTGGACCGCGTCGACATCAAGAAGGTGGACGCGGACCCCAACGGACCGTCCTGCCCGTTCTCCGGATGAGATCACATGTTCGCACCCAACAAGGGACAGGAGCTCTTCGCCGAGGGGCTCGCCTACGAGACCGGCGACGGAAGGGACGCCGACCCGAAGAAGGCCGCGGAGCTCTATTCCCAGGCCGCGGACCTGGACTTCATCCCGGCCATGAACCGCGTGGCGGAGATGTACATGAGCGCCAACGGCGTGGAGAGGGACCATCAGAAGGGCAGGGAGCTCTTCCAGAGGGCCTCCGACCTCGGGGATGCCGAGGGTACGTTCAACCTAGGCATGATCTACTGGGGCGGATACGGTGTCGAGAAGGATCCCGACTACGCCCTCAGGCTGTTCGTCCACGCGGCGGAGAAGGGACACGTCGGCGCCATGGTGGAGATCGGCATGATGCACTTCTACGGGGACGGCATCGAGCAGGACATCCACCAGGGTGTGCGCTGGTTCGCCATGGCCGCCGAGAAGGGCGACATGGGTTCCCAGTTCAAGATCGGATACCTCTACGAGGAGGGCATGGACTTCGAGAAGGACCTCCGCGCGGCGTTCAGCTGGTACATGAAGGCGGCGCAGCAGGGTCTCCCGGAGGCGCTGTTCAAAGTCGCGGCGTTCTACCACGACGGGCTCGGGGTGGAGAAGGACGACAAGCAGGCACTGGAATGGTACACCCGCGCCGCAGAGGCGGAACTGCCACCCGCACTGTTCAACCTCGCCACGATGTACTATCTCGGCGAGGGGACTGAGGTTAACATGGAGAAGGCCTTCCAATACTACCTCAGGGCGGCGGAGCTCAACGACGCCGATGCGCAGTTCCGCGTCGGGAAGATGTACTTCGACGGGCAGGGCACCAAGAAGGACGAGGAGAAGAGCCTCGCATGGATGAGGGTCTCGGCGAGCAACGGGAACAAGTTCGCCGAAGAGATCGTCAGGCAGTACGACGAGATCAAGTCTCGCCTGAACTCCCAATGATCGGATATCTGGCACATGCTACTCCGTCCGTCATCGTCCTAACAATTATAACACTTATAACATTTATAACATTAGTAGATTGAAATATATCCTCGTCATATCATACCTCGGGGAAACACAATGGATAGGACCACCGATTCATTCAGCAGATACCTCGTGATGTATGGTCCCGATGAGGATGGCACCGGGATCAAGGGCATCAGGTCCGACGCTCCGCAGGAGGCGATAGACGCGTTCCTGGAGTGGTACCGCTGCGAGAACAGGTACGAGAACGGACGCAAACTCGCCCTCTCCAAGAAGAGGATCAAATCCCTTATCGTGGACGTCGGGGAGGAGGAAAACACTCCCCCGTCCGCACCCCTCGCATGCGCCCATGCACAACCCATTAAAAGGGGGATGCCTATTCTTTCGCAGTGACTCCATGAAGAACGATTTAGAGATCGCAAGAGAAGCCAAAGTCAAGCCTATTGAAGAGATCGCTGCCAGCATCGGCATCGAGAAGGATGACCTCTACCCCTACGGGAAGTACGTGGCGAAGGTCCCCGTCGACGCCCTGCAGAAGAAGTACGACAAGGGCAAGAAGTCCAAGCTCGTGCTGGTCACCGCGATCACCGCCACTCCCGCGGGAGAGGGGAAGACCGTCACCACCATCGGACTCATCCAGGGTCTGAAGAAGATTGGGAAGAACGTCGTCGGAGCCCTCAGGGAACCCTCGCTCGGCCCCACCTTCGGGATCAAGGGAGGAGCGACCGGAGGAGGCTACTCCCAGGTCTACCCCATGTGGGACATCGATCTCCACTTCACCGGGGACATCCACGCCGTAGCGGCGGCGCACAACCTCCTCTCGGCGCTGGTCGAGAACCACATCGCAAGGGGCAACGAGCTCAACCTCGATCCCTCGCAGATCACGCTCAAGAAGACCATGGACATGAACTGCCGCGAGCTCCGCAACATCGTCGTCGGACTCGGCGACACCAAGCTGTCCGGGGGAGTCACCCACCAGAGCGGATTCCTGATCACGTCCGCATCCGAGGTCTCCGCCATCCTCGCCCTGTCCTCCGACAGGAAGGACCTCCGCGAGAGGCTCGGAAGGATCGTCGTCGGATACACCTACGACGGGAAGGCCGTCACCGCCAAGGACATCGGCGCTGTCGGTTCCATGATGGTCATCCTGAAGGACGCCATCAACCCCAACCTCGTCCAGACCCTCGAGGGAGTGCCCGTGTTCATCCACGGATTCCCCTTCGCCAACATCGCCCACGGTGCGAACAGCATCATCGCCACCAGGGCCGCTATGAGCCTCTCCGACATCACCGTCACCGAGGCGGGATTCGCCGCCGACCTCGGAGCGGAGAAGTTCATGGACATCGTCTGCAGGCAGTCCGGGTTCTCCCCCGACGCCGTGGTCATCGTCGCATCCGTCCGCGCCCTCATGATGCACGGAGGAGCCGTCCTCAAGGACGAGTCCACCATGACCCTCGAGGCCCTCGAGAAGGGATTCAGCAACCTCGACAAGCACATCGCCAACATGCAGCAGTACGGAGTTCCCGCAGTCGTCGCCATCAACCGCTTCGCCAACGACTCCGAGGAGTCCCTCAACCTCATCAGGGACCACTGCAAGAAGCTCGGCGTGAAGGTCGCCATGTCCGACGTCTTCGCCAAGGGCGGAGAGGGAGGTATCGAGCTGGCCAACACCGTCGTCGAGATCCTCGAGACCGAGAAGCCCAACTACAAGCCCATCTACGAGCTGAACACCTCGGTCGCAGAGAAGATCAAGACCATCGCCACAAAGATCTACGGCGCGTCCGGAGTCAACTTCTCCGCCGCGGCGAAGAAGGCGATCGAGAACTTCGAGGCCAACGGACTGGGCAACCTCCCGGTCTGCATCGCGAAGACCCAGGCGTCCATCAGCGACAACCCCAAGCTCAAGGGAGCGCCCACCGGATGGGAGCTCAACGTCAGGGAGGCCTACGTCTCCGGCGGAGCCGGATTCATCGTCGCAGTGTGCGGCGAGATGATGCTCATGCCCGGACTCGCAAAGGTCCCCGCGGCGATGGGAATCGACATCGACGATGACGGAAAGATCATCGGTCTGAAGTGAGAAACAAGCGGGGGAGATCCCCCGCATTAAGTTTTTTAAGAAATGTGAGGCTCAGAGCCTCTTGAAGCTGTCCCCGGACGTCTTGCACAGGGGGCAGACGATCTCACCCTTCCCGCTGTGCTCGAAGATGGTTCCGCAGTATCCGCACTTGTAGTACGGAGTGCTCAGTTCCTTGCGGTCCCCGGGCTCGTTGCAGGGTATGGCGTCCAGGATCTCCCTGGCGGTACCCCTCGGGAAGCTCTCCGGTCCGTCCTCGATCAGGTCGACGAGGAGGTTCTGCGCGTTGGCGCTCTGGGGCAGCATGTATCCCGACTCGCGGAACACGTCCTCGGCCATTATGCGGCTGGACATCTCCACCGCCTTCATCAGGCGGTACAGTCCGTCCTTATCGGCGGATGCGGCTATCTTCCTTGCCAATATCTCCTGCTGGCACTTACTCTTCGACAGCCTGTCCTCGGCCGCGAGGACGGACTCTTCGTGCTTCTGCTGCACGGGGTATTCGAGCGGCACCATGCTTATGGCCGACGACGGGCAGGCGCCTGCGCACATTCCGCATCCGGTGCATTTCTTCACGTCGATGACGCTGTCCTCGGTGTCGGTGGCGCCGGTGGGACAGACGTAGAGGCAGATGCAGTCCTTGGTGCACAGCCTGAGGTTCCTGACCGCTACCGTTTTCATGCCCTCGCCTCCATCCTCTGGAACTTCCAGTCGGGGACCTTGCACACCGGGCATACCGCGGGAGGCCTGTCACCGACGTAGACGAAGCCGCACATGGTGCACACCCATATCTGGGTGTCCTTCAGCATCTCCTCTCCCTCCTCGAGGTACCTCTTCACCAGGGAATCCAGCATCCTGGTGACCTTCTCGCCCCACACCTTGATGCGGAGCGCTCCCCTGTCCGAGGCTGCGGATGCCTTGGCCTCGACGTTGGGGTAGTTGGTCTCCAGATCGGTCATGAGCATCTCCGCGATGTCCTCTATGCCTTCCCTGTCGGACGGCGGGCAGATCGCCGAGAAGTAATCGGACAGCTCCCTGAACTTCTCCATCTCCCTGAGCTTGTACTGCTTCTCGCATCCCTTTGCGAGGTTGGAGCACAGCGCAGCCAGCTGCGCCACGGTGAGGTTCTCCATCTCGTCGAAGTCCTCCTCGATGACGACGGTCTTCTTCGTCTCCCCGTCCACGGGGACGAAGTCCCTCTTCAGGGCCCCGCAGAGGGGGCATTTCCAATCGTCCGGGAGCTGATCGAAAGGTACCTTCTCCTTCTCCTCGTCGTAGATGTGTCCGCAGATGGTGCATCTGTATCTCATGTGATCACGTCCCCGCTAGCGCCGCAGGTCACGACACGAATTGGACGGCGGGATAATAAGCGTTATGCGGTCGGTTCCGTTTAACGGAACTTCAGTTCGGTTCTGGGGAACTTTTTTATATCTTTTCCTATACATAATAAACGGGGATGCTATTGGATGACTCGCAGTTCTACGTAGGTGCCGACCTTGGTATGGTCAACTCCATACTGGCATATACGGATGCGAACGGCATAGTGTCCGTAAAGCGCTGGGACGACGGACAGACGAAGTTCCCGTCGGCAATCCTCATCACGCCCAGGGGGAAGTATGCGGGACAGGACATCTACCGCCGCATGAGGACGGAACCCCGCTACCATTACGAGAACTGCTTCAAGAGGATGATGGGCACCACCCACAAGGAGAGGATCTTCAACGTCGAGTACACGCCCACCGAGATGGGGGCGATGATCCTCAAGAAGATGGTGTCCGCCTTCGAGGAGGACCACGGGGAGCGCGTGGAAAGGATTGTTTTGGCGGTCCCTTCGGACTTCGGGGGAGCGGAGAGGGAGGCCACCTACAAGGCGGCGTACCTCGCCGGGATCAGGGAGATCAAGATCCTCAACGAATCGGACGCCGCGGCCATAGCGTACTGCCACGACACCCCGGACTTCAGGGGGAACGTGGCCATCTACGACATGGGCGGAGGGACCTTCGACGTCACCGTCATATCAGTCAGCGACAACGGTTTCACGGTCAAGTCCAACGAGGGCAGCAAGTTCCTCGGCGGCAGGGACTGGGACCTGCATCTGGCATCCATCATACAGAAGAGGGTCGTGGACCTGTCCGGCATGAGGCCGCAGGACCTCGACAGGAACAGCGACCTCAGGAAGAGGATCCTCTCCGAGGCCGAGAAGATAAAGATCATACTGGACAACGTCGAGGAGGCCAGGGGCATGGTGGATGTCAACGGCATGCCCATCGAGTTCACCGTCACCAGGGAGGAGCTCAACAGGTCCACCGAGGCGTTGATAGACAAGACGCTGGACATGATCAGGTCGGCCATATCCTGCGCCGGGCTCACCGACAGGAGCCTCGACAGGATGGTGCTGGTCGGAGGGCAGTCCCTGACACCCTACATATGGCAGAAGATCGAGGAGGCGTTCCCCTACGTGGAGCTGATGAGGTACGACCCCATCAACGCCGTGGCGAGGGGTGCCGCCCTATATGCCAGATCATACTTCAAGACACACGACATCAAGCTGTCGTCCATCCTCAGCAAGACCTACGGCCTGAAGATGGGCGTCGACGGTAAGGAGAGGATCTGCAACATCCTCTACAGGAACATCCAGCTGCCGATCAAGAGGACGGTGGTCTGCAGGCCCAAGAGGGACGACCAGGAGAACCTGTCCATCGAGGTGTACGAGAACAAGTCCGACACCTCCGTGCCGGACTCGGAGGTCAGCCACTCGAGGCTGGTCAACAGGTTCACCGTACCGCTGAAGGGGAAGATCGCCAGAGGAAGGACCAAGATCACCATCGATATGGAATCCGACTACGAGGGTATCGTCAAGATCACCACCGTGTGCAACGGTATCACCGAGAAATGCGACCTTGGCAAGTACATCTACCTCACCGACGAGGAGTTCATCGAGTCGATGAGGAAGGTGGGGAGCGTACAATGACCGACGAGGAGTACGCCCGCGCCACAGAGATGCTCAGGAACACCGACACCAGGATGTCGGGCCTGTCCCTGCTGAGGAAGCTGGCCGAGGACGGCGACACCAGGGCCATGTGCGACTACGGCAGGCTGTTCGACACACAGGGGGCACCGGTCACCCAGAACACCGACGAGGCCTTCAAATGGTACCTCATGGCAGCAGAGTACGGCGACGACCGCGGACAGTTCTACGTCGGCGAATCGTACTACGAGGGCAGGATAATCGAGCAGGACTACGTGCAGGCATGCAAGTGGTTCACCCTGTCCGCGGAGAAGGGATACGCCATCGCCCAGTACTATCTGGGTCATATGTACTACCGCGGGAACGGTGTGCCCATAGACGAGAAGGAGGCCATGAGGTGGTTCATCCTCTCCGTCGACCGCGAGTGCAACGAGGCACGCGTGACGCTGGGCGACATATACTGCTCTCACAAGGACTACGACAGCTACGAGGCCGCCTATCAGCTGTACACCGCGGCCATGGCCGACGACTACGGTCCCGCATTCTACAGACTCGGGATGATGAACTACATCGGCCAGGGACGTCCGCAGAACTACCTCGCGGCGCTCAAGATATTCAGGAACGGGGCGGAGCTCAACGACGTCGACTGCAACTACATGGTCGGCAGGATGTCGTATCTCGGCGAGGGCACGATCAAGGACATCTCCATCGGGATAAGGTACCTGAACATCGCCGAGGGCATGGGCAGCGAGGCCGCCAAGGAGTTCCTGAACAAGATAGACCACACCAGGAAGAACAACTCCAAGTGGGGGTCCTCCGGAAGCAACCTCATCGAGGTGGACCTCCTCGATACGCCCGACCTCCTGCAGCGTCCCGCAAAGGAGGACGTGGTGAACCGCAGCGTGTCCGAGGGACCGCGCGAGAAGAGGGGATTCTTCAGCGGGCTGTTCGGTAAGAAGTGATCAGATACCTTTGGCACCCATCAGCACAAGATATGCTAGCAGCGCCTCCAGCTGGATGCGCTCGTTGCTCCCCTCGACTATCCTGAACTCGATCTCGCCGGTCTTGTCGATGAGGCGGACCTTGTCGCCGTCGGTGATGCTGAGGTCGAAGAACGACGAGTGGATCTGCTTTATGATGTCCTGTCCCGAGAGGCCGTACGTGACCATGATGTCGTCCAGCCTGTCGCGCGCTCCGACGAAGTTGCCTCCCAGCGCCATCTCCAGCATGTGCTTGACCTCCTCCGGATTGGCCATACCGGAGATCTGGTAGATGGTGTCCATGTCGATGTGCTTGTTGAGGGATGCGGCCACCTGCAAGGAGTTCACCGCGCGGCGCATGTCTCCCCTAGCCACGTGCACGAGTCCGGCCACGGCCTCCTCGTCGATGTCCACCTGCTCCATGTTGATGATCCTCTGCAGGTATCCGCGGAGGTCCTCCGACGTCAGGGGCTTGAACCTGAAGACCGCGCATCTGGACTGGATGGGGTCGATGATCTTGGATGAGTAGTTGCACGAGAGGATGAAGCGGCAGATCTTGGAGTACTTCTCCATGGTCCTCCTGAGCGCCGCCTGCGCATCGGACGTGAGCGCGTCGGCCTCGTCCATGAAGATGATCTTGAACTCCGCTCCGCCGAGGGGGGCGTTCCTTGCGAACTCCTTGATCTTCCCCCTCACCACGTCGATACCTCTCTCGTCGGAGGCGTTGAGCTCGATGAAGTTCCCTCTCCAGTCGTCGCCGAACATCTCCTTCGCGATAGCGAGGGAACAGGTCGTCTTCCCGACGCCCGCGGGACCGGTGAAGAGCAGGTGGGGCATGTTGTTGGTCTCGACGTAGGCTCTCAGTCTCTCGACCACGTGCTTCTGTCCGACTACCTCGTTAAGCTTCTTAGGCCTGTACTTCTCGGTCCAAATCTCGTTCATGCGATCGCACCCCCATGCACCTGATATAAGTTAAACGTTCGCACACTGGATTCCGGACGGTATCGGCGGTATGTATGTGCCAGCATCGTATCCGTGTGATTGATCGGTCACCCGCCCCCGGCCGCAGGCGGGTCAAAGGTTATGAACACAGACGGGATACCCCCCAACATGAAGCTCTCCGATGCGTACAGATTGGCGATCGAAACGGGAATGAAGAACGACCCCAGACCAAAGGCGGAGGTCGAGAAGGTCCTCAGCGACGCCAGGAAGCAGTACGACAAGATGGAAGACGATAAGAAGCAGTACTTCGACCAGGAGAGGCTGTGGAATCCCTATGCGGATTCCAGATTCTCGTGGGGGGACGGAGACAAGGATGTGGACAAGCTCATGTGGGGCATCGACATCGGCACCGGCGAGGTGCTCCTCGCGGACAGGCTCAACGAGAAGGGAGTCGGCATCGGAGGCATCGTCGCCCACCATCCCCTGGGAAGCGCCAGGACGCCCTTCCCCGAGGTCATGTGGATCCAGTCCGAGATGTATCACAGCAACGGCGTGCCGATCAACGTGGCCGAGTCCATGATGGCTCCCCGCGTGGAGGAGGTGCTCCGCGCCGTACTCCCGGCCAACTACAACCAGGCCGTGGACGCGGCGAGGCTGCTCGGTCTCCCGATAATGAACATCCACTCCCCGGCGGACAACTGCGTCCAGAAGTTCCTCGAGAGGGAGTTCGACGAGGAACCTGCCACGTACCTCTCGGACATCATCGACCATCTGATGAAGATAGAGGAATACCAGCAGGCCGCCAAGTACAACTCCGCGCCGAAGATTGTCGTCGGGAGCAAGACCAACCACTGCGGCAGGATCGCCGTCAAGATGACCGGCGGGACCTCGGGACCGAAGGAGATCTACGAGGCGCTGGCACATGCGGGTATCGGGACCGTCATAGGCATGCACTTCCCCGAATCGCACATCGAGGAGGCGAAGAAGCACCGCATCAACATGGTAGTGTCCGGCCACATGGCGTCGGATTCCCTCGGCATCAATCTCATCGCGGACGAGTGGCAGAGGAAGGGCATCGAGGTCCTCCCCTGCTCCGGTCTGCTCAGGGTAAGCAGGGTCTGAACATGTTCGACAGGGGCTCCACGATAATCAAGGACGCGTCCAAGCTGACGTTCGACTACGTACCGGTCGAACTGGTCAACAGGGACGCGGAGATGGAGACCCTCGAGATGATAATGCGCCCCGTGGTGGACACTGCTGCATCGGAGACCGCGTTCATCGCCGGTAATATAGGATCCGGGAAGACCGCCACGGTGAAGAGGTTCTGCATGGACATGCTGGACTACTGCGGCCGCCACAACGTGCCCTTCGGTTACATACTGATCAACTGCAGGCAGAAGACCACCGACGCATCGATACTGGTGCAGCTCATCAAGTACTTCGACAGGGACTTCCCCGACAAGGGATTCTCCCCCGCCGACATGCTGCTGGTGCTGAGGAAGCACATAGTGAGATCGGGCAAGAGGATGCTGATCGTCCTCGACGAGGTGGACAACCTCATCAAGAGGGGTTCCACCGATCTCATCTATCAAATAACCCGCTTCAGCGACGACGACTACAACAAGGTCTCGCTGTCGCTGATCCTCATCTCGCAGGAGTACGTGCTCGACAAGATTGACAAGGCCTCCCTATCCACATTCAAGCGCGCCAACACCATCCGCTTCAGGAAGTACAACAAGGAGGATCTGGTGGCGATAACCGCATCCCGTGCCAAGCTGGCACTTGTGGACGGGACCTACGACGGCGAGATAGTTGACTTCATCGCGGACATAGCCGCGGACACCGGGGACGCCCGCGTGGCGATAGATCTTCTGGACAAATCCGCGAGGTTCGCCGAGAACGGTTCGGCGGGAGCGATCATGGCCGAGGACGTCAGATCGGCAACGGACCTGATGTACAACCTCGTGTCCGCATCCAAGCTCAGGGAGGTCGGCAGGAACAAGCTCCTGGCGCTGCTTGCCGTATCGCGCTGCATAAAGAACAAGACCTACGTATCTCAAAAGGCGGTCGAGAAGACCTATGCGGTCGTGTGCGAGGAGTACGAGACCCCCGCCAAGGGACACACGCAGTTCTGGACGTACATCATCGAGATGGAGAAGGAGGGTTTCATCAAGACCTTCAAGCGGTTCGACCAAGACGAGGGCGCCATCGTCAAGTACATCTCCCTGCCGGACATCCCCGCATCCACGCTGTCAAGGATCATCGAGAGGATCATCGAAGGGGTGGACGACGATGAGATGTGACCAATGCCAGAGGGACGCGGTCACCTTCATCAGGTACAACGGCGCGCATCTGTGCGCGGAACACTTCATGAAGTACGTGGACAAGCGCGTGAAGAAGGAGATACGCATACAGGCCGACCTCCGTTCAGGGGGGACGGTCGGGGTGGCAGTCTCAGGCGGGAAGGACAGCATGGTCACGCTGGACATCCTCTACGAGACCTTCAGGAAGCGCAGGGACGTCGAGATACACTGCATCACAATAGACGAGGGGATCGGAGGGTACCGTCCCCCGAGCATCGACATCGTGAGGAAGTACTGCGGGGAGAGGGACATCCCGCTGCACATCAGGTCCTTCGAGGACACCGTCGGACTCACGATGGACGAGGTCGCGCCGCACTCCGGGGAGAACAGTCCCTGCACCTACTGCGGGGTGTTCAGGCGCAAGTGCATGAACGACCTCGCGAGGGAGATCGGGGCGAAGTACCTCGCCACCGGACACAACCTAGATGATATGACCCAGTCAATCATGATGAACTTCGCGAGGGGCGATATCGAGAGACTTGCGAGACTCGGTCCCCACAAGAAGATACAGCCCGGCCTCGTGCCCAGGATCGCACCGCTCCGCCTGATACCGGAGAAGGAGAGCCTGCTCTACGCCATGGTGGCGAAGATCCCCTTCCACGACGGCGTGTGCCCCTATTGGACCGAGGCGCTGAGGAACCAGTACAGGGACGTCGTCGATTCCCTGGAGAGCCGTTCCCCGGGATCGAAGTTCAGCATACTGTCGTCCTACGACCAATTGTATCCCATGCTGATGGACCATTACGAACCCGCCGAGCTCAAGAGATGCTCATGCGGGGAGCCCACGCTCGGTAGGGAATGCAAGTCCTGCGAGCTGTCCCGCAGGATGAGGAAGGTCCTCGGGAAGGAGTGAATCAGATCCTCTTCCACTTGGCGCCGGAAGAGGAGTCCTCCAGCTGGATGCCCGCCTCGGTGAGCCTGTCGCGGATCATGTCCGCGAGGTCGTAGGCCTTGCGCTTGCGGAGCTCCGCGCGGATGTCTATCAGGATGCCCATGACGGCATCGAGGGAATCGTCGGAACCGGAATCCTCGGGCATGATGCCTAGGACCTTGTCGATCTCCTGTATGAAAGCGATGACAGATTCCGCTCCCTTCTTGGACAGCGTCCCGTCGGCCATCATCCTGTTGGTGTTCCTCGCAAGTGCGAACAGCACCTCGATGGCGTCGCGGGTGTTGAAGTCGTCGTCCATGCGCTCCTTGAAGTCCTTCCTGGACTGTTCTACGAGCCCGGAGGCGTCGTCGGTCCCCGATGCGGTCTTCGCGTAGGACTCCAGGCCCCTGTAGTTGTTCCACAGCCTCTTGAGGGCGTTACTGGCCTCCTGAATGAGATCCTCGCCGTAGAGGAGGGGGCTCATGTAGTGGGTGTTGAGGAAGTAGAAGCGGATGGTGTACTTGTCGTACTTCGCCGCGACGTCCTTCACGCTGAAGAAGTTGCCCAGGGATTTGGACATCTTCTCCTCCTTGCTCATGCCCACGCCCTTCACCTGGAGCATGCCGTTGTGCATCCAGTAGTTGGCCAGGGGCTTGCCGAGGCATGCCTCGGTCTGGAGGATCTCGTTCTCGTGGTGCGGGAAGATGAGGTCGTTGCCTCCGCCGTGGATGTCGATGGTCTCGCCGAGGTGGCGCCTGATCATCGCGGAGCACTCGATGTGCCATCCGGGCCTGCCCTTGCCCCAGGGGGAATCCCATGCGATCTCGCCGGGCTTGGCGGCCTTCCAGAGGGCGAAGTCCATGGGGTTCCTCTTCTCCTCGTCGTTGAGGACCTGCCTTCCCTGGTTGCTCATGTTCTCCAGCTTCTGGTTGGTGAGACGGCCGTAGTTCTCCACCTTGTCCACGGAGAAGTACACGCTGCCGTCGCTGGTGACGTATCCGAAGCCGTTGTCGATGATCTCCCTGACCATCTGTATGATGTCGCCCATGCTCTCGGAGGCCTTGGGGTAGATGTCGGCACGGTTCAGACCCAGTTTCGCCGTGTCCTCGAAGTACTTGTCGATGTACTGCGCGGAGAGCTGGAGGGGCTCGATCCCCCTCTCCTTCGCGCGGATGATGATCTTGTCGTCCACGTCCGTGAAGTTGGTGACGTGCGTGACCTGGTAGCCGCTGTACCTGAGGTACCTGGCGACGGTGTCGAAGACGATCATGCTCCTGGCGTGTCCCATGTGTATGTCGTCGTAAACGGTCACTCCGCAGACGTACATCCTGACCTTGCCCGGCTCTATGGGCTTGAACTCTTCTTTCTTCCCGGTCAGGGTGTTGTGGATGAATAGGGTCATGGGGTGCTGAACTGTGACGCCCTTTATTAATCTTCGCGGGCGTGCGTTTATATTTCGCGTGCGGAATCCACGTCCCATGTCCTGGGAGATTTGGGCGGCAGGGATCGTGTTCGTCATCACGTACGCGCTCATATCTCTCCGGAGACTTCCCGGGATCGAGGTGACCACATGGCAGGCGTCCCTGTTCGGCGCCGTGCTCATGCTGGTCATCGGGGCGGTGTCCCTTGACCTGATACCCGATTACGTGAACTCGGACATACTCCTCCTGCTGCTGGGCATGATGCTCCTCGTCGCGTCGCTGGACGTGTGCGGGTTCTTCGACATAACGGCAGGACTGCTCATGAGGTGCAGCGTCAGCGGGAGGATGCTCCTCGGCTCGGTGATGATACTGTCCGCGGTCCTCTCGGCGCTGGTGCTCAACGATGCCGTGGTCCTGCTGATGACGCCCGCGGTCATCAGATGCTGTCAGAAGGCGGGATGCGACCCGATACCGTATCTCATCGCCGTGTTCGTCTCCGCCAACATAGGGAGCGTGGCGACCGTCATCGGCAACCCGCAGAACGCATACATAGCGACGAGCGCGGACATCGGCTTCCTGACGTTCTCGCAGTACATGGTACCTCTATCTTTCATATGTCTGGCACTTTCGTATCTCATCCTTCTCCTGATGTTCGGGAGGAGGCTCGATCCCGAGCATCCCGACGTGCACCGCGAGCCCATGAGGTACGACAGGAGGCTCTATCCCATACTGGCGATAATGGCCGCCATGATCGTCATGTTCGCCCTCTCGCACACCCTCGGCATACCGCTGTGGTCCGTCGCCGTCGCCGGCGGTGCGCTGTCCTACGCCATAGTCGCGACCAAGGGCCGCAAGGTGATATTCGGAGTGGTCAGAAGGGTGGATTGGGGAGTGCTCCTGTTCTTCATCGGCCTGTTCATCGTCATGGGCGGTGCGGTGGAGACGGGGATGATAGACGTACTGACGGATTCCTTCCCCGGGTTCTCCGACGGTTCGCCGTCGATCGCGAGCCTCACTGTGGTGACCACGATCCTTTCCAACCTCATCAGCAACGTGCCCTGCGTGATACTCCTCGACAACATGATCCCCGCCGGGAACCTCGCCCTTTGGCTCACCCTCGCCGCCGCGTCCACGCTCGCGGGCAACATGACCATGATAGGTGCCGCGGCCAACGTGATAGTGTCCGAGGAAGCGGAGAAGATGTCGATAAGGATAGACTTCTGGAGATTCCTGAGGATAGGCATCCCCGTGTCGCTGGTGACCCTGGGGGTCACCTACGTCTACCTGACCTTACTGTTCTGAGGTCTGCTTGGTGGCGACGTAGATGTTCACGGCGCCCATGGACTTCCTGTAGAACCTGGCGTCGGAGAATCCGACCTTCTTGAATATGGCGACCATGTCCGCTCCGTGGGGGAATCCCTCGAGGGAGGACGTCAGCCAGTCGTATGCGGGCTGCTTACCGTCGATCTTCTTGCCCTTGTCGTACCTCCTTCCGAAGAAGGGCACGATGTGGAATACGTAGATGTTGTAGCCGAAGCGGAGTATGCGGTTCTTGGGCTTGGCCAGCTCGGCGACGACGACCTTCGCTCCGGGCTTCAGGACCCTGTACATCTCGGAGACCGCCTGCTCGATGTTGGTGACGTTCCTGAGCATGTATCCCGACGTCACCAGGTCGAAGGTGTCGTCCTCGAAGTCCATGGCGAGCGCGTCGCCGACGCGGAAGTCCACGGGTCTGGGGAGGTCGTCCATCTCGGCCATCTTCCTCTTGGCCATCTCCAGCATGCCGGGGGTGATGTCCACTCCGATGACCTCTCCGTCGGGGCCAGCCCTGCGCGCGGCCATGAAGGATATCTCACCGGTACCGCAGCCCACGTCGCATACCTTCTTGCCGGTGATGTCGCCGGCCTTCTTGAACATGAACTTGTGCCAGCGCTTTACCATGCCCATGGACATGATCCCGTTCATCTTGTCGTAGTACTCGGCGATCTCCTCGAAGACGTCCTTCACGTACGTTTCCTTGCCCTCGAACTGATTGCCTTTGAGTTCCTCCGACATCTGGACACACCTGTTTTTGGAGCGAATCCCCGTACGCATATATAACGGGGCGGATTGGGACGGATACGGAGGATCAGAGGAAATCCGACAGTCTGGCGTCCTTCCTTCCCCTGATATCGGCGATCTCGTCGTCTGGTCCGAGTGTGCCGTAGAGCATCTCCGACCGGGGATCGTAGGTGCGGGCGGAACGTGCCGCGCTGCCAGCGCGGTTGGCGTAGCAGTAGACGCAGTCGTGTCTGCATGTGTCGTATGCGCCGATGTCCACCGTCCTCACGCACCCGCATCCCTTCCTCACCGGGGTTGTCTGGGGTTCGTAGGGGATCCCCCAGGCCCTCATGGACCTGGAGTCTATGCACGGCCTCTTGTTCGGGCCGTACTTGGAATAGTCGGTCTCGGTGCAGCATGTGGACAGCTCCATACCGTACCCCTCCGCTATGGGGACGACCGTCCTGATGAAGTCCATGCGCTCGGAGTCGGTGACCTCCCTCAGCCTGCCCGCCGCGAACAACGGGGCGTGCTTGTCGTAGACGTCCAGGAAGGTGAATATGCATCTCTCCACATGTCCCTCCAGCTCAGAGGCTATCCTGCCGAAGCTCTCCCTGTGGAAGTCCAGATCGTACCTGTCGTTGAAGATCACCGGGTCGTACCTCCAGGCCACCCTGTCCCTTCCCAGTATCTCCGAGATCCCCCTGACCGCCTTGCAGACGGTGCCGTCGTCGGGGACGTTGGGCTCCGTGTCCCTGCCGTAGGGGTTCACGGTTACCTGGAAGGACATCTCGTATCCCATGTCCCTGAGCTCCTGCAGATGAGGTATCGCGGGACGCGGGTCCTTGGAGATGAAGAATAACATGTCCACGTCGCCGACCCCCAGCGGCACCCTGTGCACCTTCTTCGGGAAGACGGGGTTGCGGACGAGGGCGTAGCCTGCATCGATACGGTTCATGAACCAGTCGAAATGGAATGCTGGCACATCCGTGCGGCGGCTGACGCTGACGATCACGGACGGCTATCGATACAACCATATTACTACATTGCCATCGGGGTGCATGACCGACCTCAGGGAGAGGCTCTTCCGGAACCAGGATGTCGGATTCAGGGACTTCTCGATGAAGCTGATTCCCGGATGCGGCAACATGATCGGCGTGCGCACGCCCGTGCTGAAGGGTATCGCCAGGGAGATCGCCAAAGGCGACTGGCGGAAGGAACTCTCGGAGATGCGGACGGATTATCAGGAGGAGCGTCTGGTCCGCGGATTCGTCATCAGCTTCGCCAAGATGGATCTGGAGGAGAGGATGGGATACATCGAATCACAGGTCGCCCTGATGGACAACTGGGCGGTCTGCGACGGCTTCCCCTACAGGCCGAAGGCATCGGAATCCGACGCCTACTACGAATTCGCGAAGTCCTTCATCCACCGCAAGAAGGAGTACGAGAGGAGGTTCGGCATCGTAACCATGATGAAATTCATTGACGAGGGACACATAGACGAGATACTCTCCCTCATGGATTCCGTGAGGGACGACAGGTACTACGTCAACATGGCGGTGGCGTGGACGGTGTCCATCTGCTACGTGAAGTTCCCGAAAAGGACGGAGATGTTCCTGAAGGAATGCAGCCTCGACGACTTCACCTACAACAAGTCGATACAGAAGACCTGCGAGTCCTTCAGGGTGTCCCCCGAGGACAAGGCCCGCCTCAAAGGGATGAGACGCTGATCAGAGGTTCCTTATTATCTCCAGGATTTTATCCCTGTTCTCGTTGCCCACGCGGGCTCCGACGCGGGGCAGGTAGGTCCATCCGCGCCTCTCGCACTCGTCCTTGTAGATCTCGTTGGTGACGGCGATGACCCTTCCGTCGGGCAGGGAGTCCTTGATGATGGCGAACATGTCCTTGGGGACGCAGACCACTATCCTGTCGTAGATGGGCGTGATCATCTGCCTGATCTTCCCGGCGTAGTCGGTCCTCTCCTGGGCCTCCTCGTAGTCCTCCTTGCAGCTGGGGACGTTGTCGTAGGGCATCACCACGTAGTCGGCGGGGATGAACCCGAACCTTCCGGAGATTATCCCGAAGGAGACGTGGCAGATGTCCTCGATGTCGCATACGAGCTTCTCCACCTCGGTGATCCTCCCTCCGAACATCTCGAAGGCGCTCACCCACCTCTTGGTGAGGAACACTGTGGAATCGTTGGTGATGACTAGGACGTAGTGCTCGTCCTCCTTCTTCTCGTACGCTACGGGTTCGACCTTGGTCGGGTTGTTGATTATCGGTATCTCGTCGGTCATGTTCACAGCCTCTTCCCTGAGAAGCGGAAGGCGATGTTGCATCCTCCCTCGCTCGACACCATGCACGGGCCCATCGGGCTCATGGGCTTGCAGCCCTTTCCGAACATGGGGCATTCCTCCGAGGAGATCAGCCCCCTCAGAACGTCTCCGCACCTGCATCCCCTCGCCTCGGCATCGACCTCGGGGGTCTTCTCGAGGATGTCCTCGTGCACCTTAGTGGCGTCGCAGTATGCGTATTTCTCCTTAAGTGCCAGCGCACTCTTCTTGATGACCGGGAACCCTCTCCATGCCCTGTCGACGGGTTCGAAGGTCTCCGCCATCAGCTTGCGCGCCTTGACGTTGCCCTCGGGCTTCACGAGACGGGTGTACTCGTTCTCCACCTCGGCCCTTCCCTCCTTCATCTGCTTGCACAGCATGTACGCCGCCATCAGCATGTCGAGGGGCTCGAACCCTGTGATGACCTGCGGGATGTGGTATTTGTCGGCAAGATCCTGGAACATGCCGTATCCGGTGATGACGGCCACGTGCCCGGGCTGGATGAATCCCTGGACCTTGGACTCTCCCAGGTCCAGTATGGTCTGGAGGACGGGAGGGCAGATCCTGTGGCAGCTGTAGATGCTGAAGTTCTCGGGGACCTCCTTCTGGAGGGGCACGCATGTGGAGGGCGCGGTGGTCTCGAATCCCACGGACACGAACACGAGGTCCTTGGTCTGCTCCTTCGCCATCCTGACTGCGTCCTCTATGGAATAGACGATGCGCACGTCGCACCCGTCGGCCTTGGCGTCGTTGAGGGTACCGATGGTTGTGGGGACCCTCATCATGTCCCCGAAGGCGGTGACGGTCACGCCGTTCCTGGCCAGGGTGATCGCGTCGGCGATCTCCTTGCTGGTGGTGACGCAGACCGGGCATCCCGGTCCCTGCTTGATCTCCACCCCGACCTCCTTGAGCATCCCGTCGATGCCGAAACGGACCATGGTGTCCTGGTGCGTCCCGCAGACGTGCATGAACTTGTAGTCTACATTCATCGCCTTGATCTTCTGGATGATCTTCTGGGCGGTAGCCTCGTCCCTCAGTTTGAACATTTGTCAGCCTCCACTATGTTAAGGTCGCGTACCCTGCACGCCATGCCCGCGGTTATGTCCACGTGCCCTCCGCACTTGGGGCAGGCTATGACGGGTACCGAATGATCTAGATAATCCGACTCCAGGGTGTCCGCGGGGCCCTCGTATCCGCATTCCTTGCACTTGACACGGACCTCCTCCCTCTCGATGACGAACCTCGAACCCTCGAGCAGGGTCCCCCTGGTGACGATCTCGTATGCGAACTCGAGCTGTTCCGCCCCAAGGCTGGTGAGGTCGCCTATCAGTACGTTGACCTCCTCCACCTTCTCGACATCGTAGTTCTCCAGCTCCTTCAGGATGGCATCTACCATGTTGGAAACGACGGACACCTCGTGCATGGATGCGGATGGGGTCGCTCCTATAAATGGGATATGTGCGCGCGTCCCCTTTTTTCCAGCCACAGGAACGCGCTTTCGGCCATGGCGAAGGAACCCGTGACGGCGACGGTGCGTCCCACGGCTATGCGCAAAGCCTCCTCGATGGCGTCCCCTACGCACGGGACGATGATCACGTCGGACGTGTGCCCGCGCATGGCATCCGCGATGCGGTCGCACGGCAGCGCACGGTCGGAATCGGGGTGGGTGACTATGACCGTATCCGACATCGACGCCACGCTCTCCGCTATGTGCGTCAGGTCCTTGTCGTCGAGGAGGCCGAAGACGGTCACGACCCTGCCGTAGACCCTTTGGATGTCCTCCGCGAACGACCTCATCCCGGCCGCGGTGTGGGTGACGTCCACCACCATCGGCAGCCCGTCCACCTTCTGCATGCGCGCGGGCCACGACGCATTGGACATCCCCTCGGCTATGTGATCCCTCACCCTGTCCCATGCACCGGAATGTGCCAGCGCATCATATGCGAGAGATGAGTTCACGGATTGGAACCCTCCCGGGATCCCCACGCGCCACTCCATGCCATGATACCTTACCGTAGAGCCCGAGGGATCCTCGGAGACGCATTCCGCACCGGATACGACCGTCAGCGGGGAGCCCCTCTCCTCCGCGGCCATCCTGATGACCTCCAGCGCCAGACCTGTGTTGCAGGTGACCGCCGGGACCCCGGGCTTTATTATGCCCGCCTTCTCGAAGGCGATCTTCTCTATCGTGTCGCCCAGATACGTGGTGTGCTCCAGGCTGATGTTGGTTATGACCGAGACCTCCGGTGAGACGACGTTGGTGGCATCGAACCTGCCTCCCATCCCCACCTCGACCACCGCGTACTCCACGCCCGCCTCCCTGAAGCGGACGAACGCCATGGCGGTCACGGCCTCGAAGAACGTGCAGCGGAGGCCGTCCGCTCTCATCTCCTCTATCTTGCCTTTCACCAGAAGAGCCAGACGTGTGAAGTCCTCATCGCTGATGTCCTTCCCGTCCACCCTTATGCGCTCGTTGGGACGGACTATGTGTGGCGATGTGAACAATCCCGTGCGTATCCCCGATGTGCGGAGCACCGACTCTATGAGTGCGCAGGTGGAACCCTTCCCGTCCGAACCTGCCACGTGTATTATCTTGAAAGCATCCTGCGGATTCCCCAGACGCCTGAGCAGTTCCCTGATGTTCTCGAGACCGTTCTTCTCGCCGAACTTCGTGAGTGTGAACAGCCACTCTGTCAGGGATGCCGTGTCGTCATTCATGGTTCTCAGCGTAGTACCTGCAGAAATCGGTGACCATGCACTTCTGGCATCTCATGTGGTTCGGGATGCAGACGACCTGCCCGTGCCTGACAATGTACCTGTTGATGTCGTTCCACCTGTCCTCAGGGGTTATGGCCATCAGTGCGTACTCGGTCTCCTCGGGGTTCTTCGTATCCACCAGACCCATGAGGTTGGAGATCCTGTGGACGTGGGTGTCCACGCACACCGAGGGGAGGTTCATGGCGTACGACCTCACGCAGGCGGCGGTCTTCCTCCCCACCATCGGCAGTTTCAGAAGTTCCTCTGTCTCGGACGGCACCTTGCAGCCGTACTCGTCCCTCAGCCTGCGGCAGCACTCCACGATCCCTTTGGCCTTCTGGCCGGGGAATCCCGCTGGACGGATCAGCTTCGCGACCTCGTCCACGTCCGCATCCGCGATCAGCTCGATGGAATCGTACTTATGGAAGAGATTATCGGACGCCTTCCTGGTGTTGTCATCCTTGGTGCGCTGCGACAGTATCGTCGCTATGAGCACATGGAACGGGTCGGGCTCCCATTCCGGATTCAATCCTTCGGAGTTCCTGCCGGGATAGCATCCCTTGTTGTATTCCTTGGCCATGCGGTCGAGGATCACGCATACCTTGTTCTCAGCCACCTTATCGCCGCCTCCGCCATCCTGAATGAGCCTGTGATTAAAACTGTTCTTCCCTCCGCCATGCCCATGGCGCGTTCGAACGCGTCCCCGACGGAGGGTTCCAAGACGGTATCGTCCGTGTATCTTGATACGATCCCGTGCAGTTCCCCGGGATCCTTGGCCCTGTCCGATTCCGGGGCCGTGACCACGATCGCATCGGAGGCCTCCGAGAGTAGCCTCGCCATCCCGTCCGCGTCCTTGTCGTCCAATACGCCGAACACGGTCACGAACCTACCGTAGATGTCCTTCATGTCCCTGCAGAGGACCCTCATGCCGGCGACGGTGTGCGTCCCGTCTATGACCAACGGCATGCCGGGCACCTTCTCCATCCTAGCCTCCAAACTCACGTCCCTGAGGCCGTCACGGATATGGTCCCTGACAATGTCCGCAGCGGACGAATGCAGCAACGCCTCCACGGCCAGCGGCATGTTGGACGCCTGATATGAGCCAGGTATCCCGATCCTGTACCTCTCTCCGCGGTACACGACCTCGGATCCGTCGGGATCCATCGATGTGATGTCCGCCTTCCCTGCCTCCGTCAGAGGCGCTCCGACGCTCTCCGCACGCTCCCTGAGGATGGCGATAGCGGGGGAGTCCTGCGGGACCACCGCCGGGCGTCCGGGCTTGATTATGCCCGCCTTGTGCGATGCTATCCCCTCTATCGTATCTCCGAGGAAACCTGTGTGCTCCAGACTTATGTTGGTTATGACGGAGACGTCGGGTGTCACGATGTTCGTGGAATCCTCCCTTCCTCCCATCCCCGTCTCTATCACGGCGTACTCAACGCCGCATCTGGAGAACCACAGGAACGCAGCGGCGGTGAGTATCTCGAAGAATGTGCTCCCGATGCCCCTGTCGGCCTCCCTGACCTCCTCCAGGACCGATTCCAGGTCCTCGGACGATATGTTCCTGCCGTCGACGGATATGGACTCGGTACGGTCCTCTATGAACGGGGATGAGAACGATCCCGTCCTGATGCCCGATGCCCTCAGCACCGAGTATACCATGGCGCATACGGACCCTTTCCCATCCGAACCGGCGACGTGTATCGATTTGAACTTGTTCTGCGGATTGCCGAGCCTCTCCGACAATGCGGATATCCTCTCGAGACCCGGGACGATCCTCCTCTGGTCGTGGCCGTCCAGCCATGACGATGCGCCGGTCATGCGTCCTCCTTCAGGGAACCGATGAACTCCGATACCGCCATCCCTTTCCGCTTGGCAAGCCTCTTGATCATGTTCATGGAGCCCGTGCCGTACTGTGCGGCCTTCTTGGTCTTCTCCGCTATCTCGGGATGCCCCAGTCTCAAGGCGATTTCCTTCAGCGGACGCTTCCTGTCATCCCCGACGGGGCGCAGGTCGTTCAACGGGATGTCCGATACCGCGGACTGCACCCTGCTGTCCAGATACGGGTACAGGACTGTCTTTCCGTAGCGCTCCGCCATCCTCGATTCGTGGACCAACGTGACACCGCGAAGCTTGGCGAAGTCGTCGGTCCTTGCCCTTGTCAGTTCGTCGTCCGTCAGGCCCAGGTACTTGGAGTATCCAAGGAACGTCTCGTCCGCTCCCTGACCACCTATGACGTATCCCTCGCCGACCCTCGGGAGGATGTACATCAGAGGCACCTCGAAGGACAGCACAACGGGTTCGGTGGTCCCGGTGACCCTTATAGTCTTCCTCAGACCTTCGACGAGAGAATCCTCGTCCATCTCGATGAACTCCCACTCGATTCCGAGATACTGGCACATGTCGCGTGATGCCTGTACGTCATACGAATCCGGCGTGCCCACTGTGTAAAGGCGGACGCTCTTGGCGTACCTCTTCGCCAGGACGGCGATTATTCCGCTGTCCAATCCCCCGGAGAACGCCACCGCCACGTCCCTTCCTTCCGTCATGGAACGCACGGCACAATCCAGCTCTGCGAGGAGATCGGTCATGTCGGGGAGACCGAATTCTTATGGTATTATTATTGTTATGATGATTTTTTCTTTCGCCGTATTGAACTCTCACATCTTACAACCGCAAGCCCAAGAGGGTGCCAAAAACAATATTGGACGTTATCCGCTGTGCCCGTACCGTTCATAGTCCGCCCGTTACAGCCGTCTTGTTTTCTTTTAATTTAAATATAATAAAGGAAGTGCATCATACAATGAGGAAGCTCATCATCACAGAGAAGGCAAATGCGGCAAGGAGGATCTCCACGATCCTCTCGAACGGTAAATCCACATCCAAATCGTCCGGCGGAGTGACGGTCATCTCGTTCACCCACGACGGCGACGACTACGACGTCGTCAGTCTCAGGGGTCACATCATCGAGCTCGACTATCCTTCGGAATACAACGACTGGAGCGCAAGCTCCCCCGTGGACCTCATCTACGCGCCCCAGGTGAAGACGGTGCGCGTCAAGAGCATCCTCACCGCCATCAAGCAGCTCATGGGAGCCGCCGACGAGATCATCATCGCAACAGACTTCGACAGGGAAGGAGAGCTCATCGGTATGGAGACCGTGAAGTACGCGGAAGCGGACATGTCCAAGGTCAAGAGGGCCAGGTTCAGCGCCCTGACCAAGGGAGAGGTCGAGGCAGCCTTCTCCGACCTCACGCTTCCCGACGAGAGACTGGCCGCAGCCGCGGAGGCCAGGCAGATCATCGACCTCTCGTGGGGAGCCGTCCTCACCAGGCTCATATCACTGTCATCGGGACAGGTGGGCAAGAGCTTCATGTCCGTAGGAAGGGTCCAGAGCCCCACTCTGAAGCTCCTCGTGGACAGGAACGAGGAGATCGAGAAGTTCGTCCCCGTGCCCTACTGGAGGATCGTGGGCAAGTTCGGCATGCTCGCGTTCGAGGGCAGCCACGCCTCCAACCCCTTCTGGAAGAAGGAGGAGGCCGATGCCGTCTACACCAAATGCAGCGGCGCCAAGACCGGTAAGGTCACAAAGAGCGAGACCACGGTGAAGGAGGAGTTCAGGCCAGCGCCGTTCGACACCACGCAGATGCAGGTGGAGGCCAACAAGATCGGAATACCTCCCGCGACCACCATGAAGCTCGCAGAGGACCTGTACACCGCCGGATACATATCCTATCCCCGTACCGAGAACACCGAGTATCCCAGGAGCCTCGGTCTGAAATCCGTGCTCGAGAAGCTCCGCGACTCCGACTTCAAGCAGGAGGCGGAGGAGATACTGGCACAACCCTCCATCGTCCCCTCGAGGGGAAAGAGGAGGACCACCGACCACCCTCCGATCTACCCCACCGCGGGAGTCAAATCGGACAAGCTCAAGGGCGACAAGTGGAAGCTCTACGAGCTCATCGTCAGGAGGTTCCTCGCCACCGTGGCGCCCAACGCCGAGGCCGAGGTCTCCGACGTGGAGATAGACGTCGCCGGAGAGACCTTCAAGGCCACCGGCCACAAGACGATAAAGGAGGGCTGGAAGAAGTACTACAAGAAGTACATGTCCAACAAGGACACCTTCCTGCCCGCGCTGGATGTCGGGAAGGAGGTCGACATCAGGTCCATGTCGATCATGGACGAGGAGACCAAGCCCCCGTACAGGTACAACCAGGGTTCGCTCATCCAGGAGATGGACCGCCTCAACCTCGGTACCAAATCCACCAGGCACGACATCATCAGCAAGCTGTTCTCCAGGAACTACGTCCAGGGCAACCACATGATCCCGACGGCCAGCGGTATCGCGCTGACCAAGTCCCTCGAGAAGCACGGCGGGAGCATCACCGAACCGGAGATGACCGCGAGGCTCGAGGCGGACATGCTGAAGATCAGCAGCGGGGAGAGCACGCTGGACGGAGTGGTCAAGGAGTCACAGTCCATGCTCTACGACGCGGCCACCAAGATCTCCGAGAACAGCGCCGTCATCGGCGAGGAGATCAAGAGCGCCCTGAAGTCGCAGCAGTTCATAGGCACCTGCCCCAAGTGCGGCAACCCCATGGTCATCAAGAGGTCCAAGAACGGGAACTTCATCGGATGCAACGGGTACCCCGAGTGCTCCTGCGCCTACCCGCTCCCCAAGGGCGCCCTCATACAGACCACCGAGACCAACTGCGAGGTCTGCGGCTTGCCGTGCCTGAAGATCATAAGGAAGGGCAGCCCGCCCCAGGTCAGCTGCATAGATCCGAAATGTGCCAGCAACACCTCGAAGACCTATCTCGGCAAGTGCCCCACATGCGGTGAAGGGAACATCCGCATCCTCTACTCCAAGGCGGGCAAGCGCTTCGCGGGATGCTCCAACTGGCCCAAGTGCAACCAGACCTATCCCCTCAGGCCGAAGGGATCCATAACCCCTACCGACGAGGCGTGCCCCGTCTGCGGAGCGCCGGTCATAAGCTTCGGAAGCTACTCCGAGTGCATCAACATGGCCTGCGAGAGCAGGAAAAGGAAGGTCGAATGATCACTTCATGTGCTCGGGGTTGGTGCAGTTCGTATCTCATTGAAACCATTCGGTGAACGTATCGTCTGTTTTGATTCTTCTGAAAAAATGTTAGATTTAAATATCAGCACGTCCAAAGGATATCGAGGATGCACGAAGGATGGCAGAGACGGTTCGCACGATGGAGGTGAGACTGTATCCCAACAGGACTCAGGAGAAGGCGATGATCCAGACGCTGGAGCGTTGCTGTTTCACCTACAACCATCTCCTCGAGGTATGCATCGGTCTCCATGATAAGGGGGAGAAGCATCCTTCCAGATTCGATCTGGGAAAAATGGTAACGGAGTTCAAGAAGGAGCATCCGGAACTGAACCAGGTTTATTCCCAGGTACTGCAGGATGTCAGGGATCGTCTTTCAAGAGCGTTCGACGGATTCTTCAGGCGCGCGAAGGCGAAGGAGGAGAAGGCAGGATACCCCAGGTTCAGGTCGCATACCAGGTACGACTCGTTCACGTACACCCAGAAGGGATTCTCCATCGAGAAGGACAGACTGGACCTTTCAAAGATCGGGATCATGAGGGTCGCCGGCATCAGGAAGATGCCGGGAATCCTGAAGACCTGCACCATCAAACGCACAGGCAACGGTCCGCATTACAGGTGGAAGGCGCTGCTGACGTACAGATGCGATGACATGTCCACCGAATACATATTCGACGACAGGACGCCTGTCGGTATCGATCTGGGTCTTTCGGAGGTCGTGGTCACATCGGAGAACGAGCGCTACGACAACGAACGCCGTCTCGCCAATGCGGAGAAAGAGATAGCGAAGATACAGAAGCAGATCTCCAAACACGAGAAGGACTCTCCTTTACGCAACAAATACAAACAGCATCTCTTCCACAGATTCACCCGTATGAACAATGTACGCAAGTACGAACGCCACATGATGGTAAACGAACTCGTGGAAAGACATAACATCATAGTCATCGAGGACATTCCAGTATCGAAGATACGGGAGAAGTCACTCGGAAAAGGTATGAGGAAATCATACAGCGACGCGAGCTGGGCGATGGCCGTCGGTACGCTTTGCAGCAAAGCGGCGGAGGCTGGCTGCAAGGTGGTGAGGGTCAACCCCGCTCATACGTCGCAGATGTGTTCAGGATGCGGAACGATCGTACCCAAGGACCTGAGCGTCCGCAGGCACGTATGTCCGCATTGCGGTCTGGATATCGACCGCGATCTGAACGCAGCCAAGAATATCCTGCGCTTGGGCCTGCAAGCGCTGCGGCCCGACCGCTGAACGGAGAGGATCGCGAGATCCGATCACAGCATTGAATCCAGAGATGGTTTCAATGAGACCTGCAGTTCGGGTCCTTGCAATTGGGATCGCTGCATCTGAGCTGGTTCTCCAGCACGGATACCTCCACACCGGGGAGCGCCTTGGAACGCTCCTCGACTATCCCCTTCATGACGGAGTAGTCCAGCTCGTAGACTATGACGTCCATCACGCCGGTGAACTCCCCCACGGGGGCGGTGAAGAGCGATTTGCTGCGGACCTTACCGTCGTCGGTGGTGCAGCTTATCGAGAGGAGGTCGTCACCGCATCTGAAGTTGGCCTTGTTGTGCCCTATTATCCCGCCCTCAGCACCGCAGTCTATCGAAATATCAGCGAGAAGCCTCGTGAGGAGGGCGTTGGCCTCCTCCGCGGGCATCCCGTGCAGGTCCCCGGAGAACCTCGCGACCGCCACCGACGGGATGAACTCCTCGTCACGGGTCATAATCCGAGGGCCTCCGCAAAGCGTTCCATGCCCTCGCCGGTGTCCCCGCGTATCCTTGCGGTGGGACCGTCGTAACCGAATCCCCTGAGGTCGTTCTCTATGGCGATGAGGTCATCGGGACTCGCGGTGTCGATCTTGTTGAGAAGAGCCAGATCCGCTATCTTGAGCTGATTCCTGAGCGGCCTCTCGAACATGCGTTTGACCTTCAGGAACCTCTCGCAATCGACCACGATCGCCGTGAACACACCTTCGAGGTCTATCCCGTCCACGTCCGTGACCGATCTGACCACGAACTCGGGATCGGCTATCCCGCTGGGCTCCACGATGACGTAGTCGGGATCGTATTCCGTCTGGAGTATCCTGAGGTCGTCGACGAGGCCTGCCTGCAGGGTGCAGCATATGCATCCGCCCTTCAGGTCCCTGACCTTCATCCCGTTCTTCTCCAGGACCTCACTGTCCACGCCCATCGCCCCGAAGTCGTTCTCGATGACCACGACCTTCAGGCCCTTGGCGATCATGGGGTCGAGCATCCTCATGATGACGGATGTCTTCCCGACTCCCAGCAGACCGGCGACGATGATCAGACGCATGTCGGGGACACTGGGATGTATCTATTTAAGGTAGCCGAGGGGCGGAAAAAGCGAGCGGGCTCAGAAGTATGCGAAGCCGAACTCGTCCTCGTCGATGCCGAGGAAATGATCGTTGAGATTGTCGATCTCGCGGCCGACACGGATATTCCTGCAGTGGGCGCATTCGACGCTCTTGCCGAGATTCATGCGCATCCTGAAGTAGTCCTTGTCGACATCGACGATGCTGCCGCACGTGCAGTAGATCTTCTTCATAGGGCACGCGCCGAGCGACAGGAAGTCGTGCTCGCGGATGCGTCTGTATGTCGAATCGACCTCGAACTCCATGGATTCCACTTCGTGCAATTTTTCGTCCGATGACACTACATTCCCACCCTGTCACCGTGCCTTCTCAGGCAGCATCTCGGGCTATGCATATCTAGCATATAAAGGTCACCTAAACGTCGAAAATAACACGGAATTCGATAAAATGTAAACCGTTTTTTCCTTAAAAACCTATGAAAATAATCAATTTTGTACATCAATGTATGTTATTGTACATTGATATTAATACCCATCCGCTAGGTATAAATATCGAATCCGGAAGGCCGGAAAAATGCGATTTTCCAGTGGAAACCGAGGTCTTTTAAATAAGGCCCCCGAAGGGGCTGAAATATCGTTTCACTCGAGCTCGGAGATCTGCTTGAGCTGCTTCATTACGTAGTCCCTTATCTCCGTCGCGGAGCGCTCGGGGAGCTGCCTCTTGCCGCCCTTGATGACGCACTGCTCGATGGGTTCCATGTGGCATCCGCAGGAGCACTTGATGTCGTCGTTGGGCGACAGGGACACGTCCATCGACAGGCAGTCGGGGCAGCGGTAGGCGTACTTCCTTCCGCCGAACTTGCCCCTCTTGGAGATCGGGATGCCGTCCTTCTCCACGATGTCCATGGAGAGGTCGAGGGTGGGCGCGTTGGCTATGGACGTTCCCACACCGAACGATGTGACGCAGGTGTCCGCCAGTTCCGCCACGGTCCTCTCGTTGAGCCCTCCGGACACTGTGATGCCCACGTCCTTGAATCCCTTCATGTCCAGCTCCCAGCGGACCTCGTCGATCAGCTCCTTGAAGTTGCCCCTCCTGGAGCCGGGGGTGTCCAGCCTCACGCCCTTCAGGTCCTTCACGGCCCTGCAGGCATCCATGGCGCCGGTGCGCTCGTCGGAGAAGGTGTCTATGAGCATTATGCGGGGCACCTCGGGTTCGATGATCTCGTCGAAGGCCTTGAACGCGGCCTCGTTCCCGCCCATCATGAGCATCAGCGCGTGCGGAGTGGTGCCCAGAGGCTTCTGCCCGATGATCTCCGCTCCGAAGGGCGAGGACACAGCATCGCATCCGCCGATGTAGGCGGACCTGTCGATTACCCCTGCGATACCGGGGTGCATCCTCCTGTTGCCGAACGCGAAGAGCGTCTTCCACTTCGCCGCGATCTTCGTCCTCGCGGCGACGGTGGCTATGCCCGAGGGCTGGCAGATCATCCCGAGGATGGCGGTCTCGTCGATGCCGAAGTCGGTGTAGTGGCCGTGTATGTTCATCAGGGGGATCCTGACGCTGTTGGAGGAACGGGCCTTGAATATGGTCCCCTCCGGTATGGCGTAGAGGTCTATGGGGAGGTCCTCCGTGAGCCTCACGACCTCCTCCAGTCCGCAGAATATCGCCCAGGGCCATCCTGCCGGCAGCGCGCTGCCGGTGAACTCGGCCCAGACGTCGGAGCCTCCGAGTCCCTTCTCCTCGAGGATCTTCTTGGTCCTCTCGAAATAGATGTCCATCGTCCTTCCGGAACGTACGGCATCCTCATCGGCGATGAAGAGCTTGGACATGATATCACTTTCTGAAGGCCTTGATTCCGGGGAACACCGCCGCGGAACCCAGCTCCTCCTCGATCCTGAGGAGGCGGTTGTACTTGGCGGTGCGCTCGCCGCGTGCGGGCGCCCCGGTCTTGATCTGTCCGGATCCCCATCCGACCGAGAGGTCGGCGATGGAGACGTCCTCGGACTCCCCTGACCTGTGGGATACGACGACGTTGTATCCGTTCCTGAAGCTCATCTCCGCAGCCTCGCCGGCCTCGGTGACGGTACCTATCTGGTTTACCTTGAGCAGGAGGGCGTTCGCCGCCTTCATGTCGATCCCCTTGCTGAGGCGCTTGGTGTTGGTGACGAACAGGTCGTCACCCACGATCTGGACCGACGAACCGACCTTCTTGGTGAGGAGGGCGGTGGACTCGAAGTCGTCCTCGAAGAACGGGTCCTCGATGCTGATGAGGGGGAACTGCTTGGTGAGCGATGTGTAGTGGTCGGCGAGCTCCGCCGCGGACAGCTTCAGTCCGTCGACGTCGTAGATGCCGTCGGCGTAGAACTCGCTGGATGCCGCGTCGAGGGCGAGGAACACATCCTTGCCGGGCACGTATCCCGCATCGGAGGCGGCTGACACGATGGTCTCCATGGCCTCCGCGGCGGTGTCCAGCGGAGGGGCGAAGCCTCCCTCGTCGCCGAGGTTGATGGCGCCCACGCCGTACTTCTTCTTGAGCATGGACTTGAGTGACATGTAGATCTCGGAGGACATCCTGAGGCACTCGGAGAAGGACTTGGCGCCCGCAGGGATGATCATGAACTCCTGGATCTTGAGGTTGCCTCCGGCGTGCTTGCCGCCGTTGATGATGTTGAGCATGGGGACGGGGAGGGTCTTCCCGTTGGAGCCGATGTGCTGGTAGAGCGGGACGCCCTCGACCATCGCCCCCGCCTGCGCGACCGCCAACGATGTGGCGATGATGGCGTTGGCGCCGAGGTTGTTCTTGTTGGGGGTGCCGTCGGCCGCGATCATGGCGGCGTCGATGGCCTTCTGGTCGGTCACGGACATGCCGGTGATGGCCTTGGCGATGGGGCCCCTGACGTTCTCGACGGCCTTGAGGACTCCCTTCCCTCCGAACCTGCTGCCTCCGTCCCTGAGCTCGTGCGCCTCCCAGGAACCGGTGGATGCACCGGAGGGTGCTATGGCCGTGATCCTGTGGCCGCCGATCGTGATCTCCGCCTCGACAGTGGGGTTGCCCCTGGAGTCGAGTACCTCTCTTGCCCAAACCTTCTCAATCTTTCCGTTCATTGAATATCATCTCTCTGTGGTTCCGTCTGTGATTCCTGCGGTTCTGCTGACTGTGATTCCCTACCTATGTTCAGGCGCTTCTCCAGATCGAAGTTGTAACGCTCCAGATAGCGGGAGAGCAAATTCTTGTCCTTGTCCGTGAACAGCTCCTCCCTCACGGAGAGCACCATGGAGAAGGGCTTCTGCGCGCCCGAGAATATCTGGCAGACGAGCATCAGGGCGCGGTTGATGCCGTTTATCTCTATGATCTGCGAGAAGTTGTCGAAGACTATGACCGGTCTCAGGGACTGGTCCATGTAGCCCATTATCCTGGACATTATGGTCCCGAGCATGCTGGCGTCCTCCGACCCGAACCCACCCTTCCTGGAGAGGGTCATGACCTCCGCCTTGTCATCGCTGATGTTGGTCTGGATGGTCTTCTTCCTGTCGAAGGACGTCACGAAGATGTAGACGCCCTGGGGGATGAACTCCTTGGTCACCAGGTAGACGGACTTGGGGGTGTTCTCGTAGATGATGTAGGACTTCCCGAAACGGATGATGTCCTCTTCCTCTTCCTTCTTCTCCTCCTTCTTGGGTTCGGACTTTCCGAAGAGGCGTCTCTTGGGACCCTTCTTCCCCTCGCTGCCGATGAGTGGGGTCGATGGGACATAGTTGTCGCCGTCGCGGATCCTCCTTATGGGGTCGAGGATCTCGGCGGCCTTGAACGGCTTGTGGATGAAACCGACGATCATGGGCTTGTCCATCGGGCGCTGCTTCTTCCCGCTGGTGAGCATCAGGATCTTGGTCTTGGACTCGGGGTCGATCTTGTCGATGAAGTTCATCGCGTCCTCGCCGTCGACCGTCTCCTCGATGATGATGACCTCCGGATGGAATGTCTCCAGCATCATCTCCGCATCGTCGAGCTTGACGGCACCGTATATCTCGTGGCCGTCGACATCGAGTATCTCCTCGATGATCGTGTTGATTGCGGGGTTGTCGTTGACGACGAGTACCTTCATGATAGCACCGTGTGTCCAGTCCACCCCATCCTATTATTATGATTTTAAGGTTGGGGAAAGGGCGGGTCGGAAGACGCTGAACGCCGGATGTGACGTGGCGTAAAGGTAGGTCTGTGGCCCACCCGAAACAGGTGAAGCCGTTTTTGGGTTTCGTAGACCCGAAGCCTTGTAAAAGGCAGGGAGCTTACTGCTTCCTGCTCTCTTTCGCTTTGGGCCTGAGATCGCTGCTTCCGCACTTGCGGCACTTGGATGCAGCCTTTGCATTGGTGGCGTAGCAGTTCATGCAGACGGACTTGTCCAGGAGCCTGCTCTCTGCCTCTTTGAAGCGTGCCATGTTATATTCCTCTGAACACCCAATATAGACTCCCTATAAAAGCATTGGCTTTATGCGGGACGGATGTAGAGCGATGCCGGGAAACGCTTTAATGCGCCGGATGCGATTACCGGACATGGACAGGAACGAACTGCTGGCACTTACCAATCAGGGTTATGACTGCGCCCAATGCGTCATCAAAGCGTTCGAGAAGGAGCTGGGCGAGGAACTGGGGGAGGCCATCAGGCTGGTGTCGTGCATGAGCATGGGGCTGCTGCAGGGTTCGGTGTGCGGCGGCGTCCTGGCGGCACTGGCGGTCATCGGCTGGAAGTTCGGGAAGGACCAGCCCGACTACGCGGCGCAGGGGCTGTGCATGATCAAGCGCGAGCAGTTCTTCATGGAGTTCCGCCGGAAGTATCCCGACATAACCTGTCCCGGGATCCTCGGCCTGGACGTCAGGAAGAACGAGGACAACATCAGGGCGAACAAGGAGGGACTCTACACCACGCTCTGCCCGCAGATGTTCGAGGACATAGTCGCGATCGTGAAGAAGATTATAGCCTAATCGAAGAAGGAGCGCTGGCAGATGTGGTCGCGTATCTGGTCCTCGATGACCACGGCGCCCATCTCGTGCACTATGTAATCGGGGTCGATGCGCTCCACCAGGTCCCTCACGCCGGGATCCGAGAACGGACGGTGCTGGTCCACGTTCCCTATGAGCTTGTAGGCGCGCTTGATGCGCTCCTCGGTCGGCACGCTGGCACTATCGGGGTCCGCCAACGTCCTTAGTATCTTCCTGGAGGTGTTGACGTGGAGGTGCATGGTCACGATCCTCTCCATCAGGTCGGATGTGTAGCTATCCACGCACCCGTTCAGTATCTCCAGTGCGCCGGCCTCGTCGTCGGATCCCTTCATGGAGAAGAGCAGGTGCCCAGTGTCGAGACAGACGCACCAGTCCTCGAACTCCAGCTTGGATGCCAGCCTCTTGTAGCCTGCGGAATCGGTCATGCGCATGCCCGGCCACCAGGTGTTCTCGAACGCGATCGTGAACGGCGGCTCCCCGGACGGGAATGCCGACACGGCATCGTTCATCACCTCCGCGAAGGCATCGATGACCTCCGTGTCGCTCTCGGAATAATCGTAGCAGAGCAGCTCTTTTATGTTGGCGTTCCCCGCATGCATGACCCCGTAGCCGGGTTCCAGCGGGGCGGCCATCTCGATCGCCCTGCGCACGGCGGCGACTATCCCCTCCCTGTCCCTGCCGTAATGGCGGTAGCGCAGGAGCTCCGGATCCATCGACGGATCGGCGGGGCGCCTGCCGGTGAGGGGACCGTACCAGTCCACCGCGTAGGGGAGATGCACCGAACCGGAGCATTCCTTGAAAGAAGGGTCCACCGGCTCGTAGCCGGTGAGCGTCTCCAACCCGTCCGCATACCTTCCGTCGCAGAAGGCCCTGGCCTTGGCTATGTCGCCCTCCGCGTGGTATACGGATATGTTGAAGAGATGGTTCATACGATCTCGAACGCGGCGGTCAGGGCTGCGTTGATGGCGACGAAGGGGTCGTCTGCGCCCCCGATGATTATGGCATCGCCGTCGGCCACGGTCTCCATCGCACGGATGTCGGCGGCCACTTCGGGATTGTTCTCGTCGATGGACCAGTCGGGCGGGAGCAATATCTTCCCGTCCTGCCTGATGATCGTGGTGCACCCGCGGGACCCGGCGCGTATGCCCGCGTCCCTCTGCTGGAGCCCGTTGCCGATCTTCTCCGCCCCTCCCTTGACGACCACGGCCTGGGTGTAGTCCCCGAGGACCAGGGAGCGGGGGTTGAGCTCGATTACCCTGATGGGGATCTTCTCCAGATAGTCCTGGCCGATCTTGGTGATGGTTATCCCGGTCTGCTTGATCGTAATCATGTCGCGTTCCTTGAGGGTGTTGAGGATGCGCCTCATGCTCCCCTCGCCGACGCCGACCAGTTCGGAGAGCCTCTTGCGTCCCATCCTCCTGCCGTCGGAGAGGACGTGCAGCGCCCAGTAGACGCTGGCGTCCGTGAAGCGGAACATAGGTCCGTACTGCGGTGCTTCGAGTATCTTCACGATACCGCCTCAGAAGGTCCTGACCTTTCCGTTGATGATCATCTCTGTGACCTTGTCGACGTCGTCGAGCCAGTCGTAGGCGATCTGCTGGGCCTCGGCCTTCCACCTGCTGATCTTGTTCTTGTTCTCCTCGAGGCTGACCAGCTGCACGCTGCAGTTGAGCGGCTGGGAGACGGGCTTTCCGATCTGCGAAAGGATCCTGACCTTGACCTCGACCTCGGGGGAGACCTTCTTGGCGATGTCGTCGGCGATGAGCTTGGACATGACGTTGTAGAGCTTTCCGATGTGGGTGATGGGGTTCTTTCCCGACGTGGCCTCCATGGACATGGGCCTGTAGGGGGTGATCAGACCGTTGCACCTGTTACCCCTTCCGACGGATCCGTCATCCCCCATCTCCTGGGAGAGTCCGGTGACGGTCAGGTAGTAGACGTTGTTCTTGTAGTTGTCACCGGTGTTGATGTCCAGCTTGAACTCCAGGTCCTCGCCGGACTTGTCGATGATGTTCAGGGCGTTCTTCTGGACGAGCTTGTACATCTCCTCGATGGCGGCCGCGTAGTGCTTCTTGTCGGGGATGTACCTGTCGACCATCGCGCATGCGACGGTCATGGTCAGCTTGTTGTCGACCCTGGATCCCATGACCTTGACGTCCTGTCCGGTCTCGGGGAGCAGCTTCTTGAATGCCTTGGAGTTGATGTACTCCTCGGTCTTGAGGACCAGCTGGTCGGTGATGGAGTAGGGTGCGTATCCGACTCCGAAGGAGGTGTCGTTGGCGAGCACTCCGGAGGTCTTGTAGACTCCGGTGAGGTCGTCGGAACCCATTCCGAGCTTGGCATCGAGGATGATGTCCGATTCCACGTCGATGTTGGGGAAGGTCTTCCTCATGTACTCGGTGGCGGCCTTCAGCGCGGTGGGCTTGCAGGGCAGCTCCTTGAGCTCCTTGTTCTTCATGACCTCGGTGGTCGCGCGTCCCACGAGGAGGATGTAGGTGGGGTCCACGATGGTTCCCCCGCCGAACCTGGGTGCCGCCTTTCCGGCCGCGATCTGAGTCTCATCGGTGTTGTGGTGGAGGACGGTCCCGAACTCCTTCAGGTACATCTTGCACAGCGCCCTGGACACCGTCTCGGCGAGTCCGTCGGATACGGAATCGGGGTGTCCGATACCTTTCCTCTCGACGAGCTCGATCTTTCCGCGGGGAGTGGGGATGTCATGAATGTCTTCTACGTAGATGTTCTTCTTTCCAGCTGCCATGATAACAGTACTCCGGTATACTGAAAGGGGAATCGTTTAAGGATATTATAAATTAGTTGGATGGCAATTATTCTTATAGGAATATTTTTGTCACTAACCGATGAGATTCCCACCCACTTCGGAGATACGCAAGCGCAGGAAGCTGCTCGACGTGACACAGGCGGAGCTCGCCGCGGCGTCGGGCGTCAGCCAGAGCACCATAACCAAGATCGAGAAGGGCAGGATATCGGCGAGCTACGAGACCGTCGTCAGGCTGTTCGAGGCACTCGATTCCATGACCGAGAGGAGGCACGAGGTGGACATCATGGACATAGCGTCGAAGGACGTCGTGTCCGTCCAGGACACATGCAGCGTCCGCGAGGCCACGGAGCTGCTTAGGTCCACGGGTTTCTCGCAGATCCCCGTGTTCAGGGGGGACTCCCCGGTGGGGAGCATATCCGAGAGGGGGATATTCAGGCACATCGGCGACGACCTCTCCCTGGACCAACTCTCGGTGATGACGGTGTCGGAGATAATGGAGGACTCGTTCCCCACGGTGCCCGAGACCGCCGGCATAGACACCGTGTCGAACATGCTGATGTCGTCCAACGCCGTGCTGGTGACGCGGCGCGGCAGGATCGTCGGCATGATAACGAACGCCGACCTGCTCAAACTTGTCTGAACTCCGAATGGGTGACCTCGTAGCGGTCCATGTCGGCCGCGACATAGGTGTCGGGGAACACTTCCCTCGCATGTGCCAGCATATCATCCGTGGAGGTATAGCGGTTGCTTATGTGCGTAAGGATGAGATGTCTCGCACCCGCGTCCCTCGCGGTCTCCGCCGCCTGCACGCAGGTGGAATGGAGGTTCTTCTCCGCAAGCGCCTCATCGCCCGCGTCGTAGGTGGACTCGTGTATCAGGACGTCGACGTCCCTGCAGGCCTCGGCGATGCTCGCCAGCTTCACCGTGTCGCCGGTGTACGCCACCGACAGTCCGGGCCTCTCCGGCCCAACTATCTCCTCCGGGGCGACCCCGCGCACGGCCTCGCCCCTCTGGATCGCGGCGAATTCCGGTCCGGGGTGCAATCCGAGCTCCAGGGCCCTCGCCTTGTCGAACTTGCCTTTCACCGGTGCGCCCCTGTAGACGTATCCCAGGGATCTGGTCCCGTGCTCGGTGGCGAATGCGGTGACGGTGGCGTCCGGCAGCTCCACGGTGTCCCCGGGCGACAACTCGCGGACGTCCAGCGGATATTCGACCTCCCCCTCGCACGACCCCAGCAGCATCTCCAGCGAACGGGCGAAGCCCTCGGGTCCGCAGACGGTCAGCGGTTTATCCCTTCCGGAGAAACCCATCGTCTGGAGGAGCCCCGGGAGGCCCAGCATGTGGTCCCCGTGCATGTGCGTGACGAAGATCGCGGAGATCTTCATGAACGACAGCGACGACAGCATCAGCTGGCGCTGCGTACCCTCCGCGCAGTCGAACAGGACCACATTGGGGCCCTGCCTCACGGCCACGGAGGACATGGCCCTCTCTCTGGATGGGATCGCCGCCCCTGTCCCGAGGAAGGTCAGATCTATCATGTTCAGTTACCGAGATAATCGGGGATGGCATCCTTGCTGAGCTTCTTCCACTCCTTGTAATGGGCCTTGCAGAGGTGCACCTGCCTGCACCCCTCCTCAATGTCCATACCGGTGGGCTCGACCTTCTTGATGTTGATCGAGCGCTCGGCAACCTCGTTGCATCCCTTGACGTTACAGATTTCGTCTGCCATGACCCCGAATCGGCTTTCCTTCTATTTACCGTATCGGACGCGGGAACGGACACGTACAATACCCTTTTAGTATGGAAAAACGATACTTAGAACATGGTGAAGGTTGCCCCGTCGATGCTGTCCGCGGATTTCTCGAAACTAGGTCAGGAACTCGTCAAGGTGACTGAGAGCGGAGCCGACTGGGCGCACCTCGACGTCATGGACGGGATGTTCGTACCCAACCTCACGTTCGGGGCGCCGGTGGTCAAGGCCATAAGGAAGCACTCCGACATCCCATTCGACGTCCACCTGATGATAGAGGACCCGATCAGATACGTGAAGGACTTCGCCGACGCGGGTGCGGATTGGATCACCGTGCACGTGGAGGCCGACGGAGACATTAAGGGAGCGCTGAAGAGGATCAGGGAGCTGGGCAAGAGGCCCGGGATCTCCCTTAACCCCGACACGCCCGTGGAGTCGATAAAGGACTATCTGGCACTTGTGGATCAGGTATTGGTCATGACCGTCCAGCCCGGTTTCGGCGGACAGAAGTTCAGGGAGAACGGACCCGGAAAGATCGCCGCGATCAGGGAGATGATAGACGGTTCCGGGAGGGACATCCTCATATCCGTGGACGGCGGGATCAACCGCGAGACGGGGAAAAGGTGCGTCGATGCGGGAGCGGACGTGCTAGTCGCCGGCAGCTATCTCTTCAAGCTCGGCGACATGGCGCCCGAGATCGCCCTGTGGAAGCAGTGGTGACCGTCATCTTTTAATCATACACGCGCGATACCGCGTCCATGGACGGAAAGATCACTGACGGCAGGAACCTCGCATTCCTG